>Ga0066473_100004_pt1 | contig 160847 bp, 154 predicted proteins | sample LakWasM109_LOW13_2_FD_59552 | JGI IMG/M metagenome (GOLD analysis project Ga0066473, IMG submission 59552) | Freshwater sediment methanotrophic microbial communities from Lake Washington under simulated oxygen tension - Sediment Metagenome 109_LOW13 | ecosystem: Environmental > Aquatic >...
CTGGTTTACGGTAGATTATTTAGAACAAGCCACAAGCAAACAATTTAAAGCCCATTTCTCATTAAAAAGATAGATACAATGAATTTTAGAAAGTTTTATTTATTAGCATTACTATTTGCAGCACAATTTTCAAACTCCCAAGAAGGATTACCCGTTTATTCAGATTATTTATCGGATAACTATTATTTATTACACCCTTCGATGGCGGGAGCAGCTAATTGTGCAAAATTAAGACTAACCGCCAGGCAACAATGGTTTGGTCAAGCAGATGCACCAGCCTTGCAAACGGTGAGTTTTAATGGCTCATTAGGAGAGAGATCAGGTGGTGGTATTATTGTATTTAATGATAAAAATGGTTACCATTCTCAAACAGGAATGAAATTGACGTATGCTCACCATATTATGTTTTCCAGAGATGATGTGGATTTGAATCAGTTGTCGTTCGGGATGAGTGCTGGTTTTGTACAAAGTAATTTGGATGAAACTTCTTTTTATGATAATAATCCAGGGTATGACCCAAGTATATACGGGACGGTTATACAAAAGGCGTCTTATTTTAATGTTGATATAGGAGCATCGTATAATTTTTTGGACTTTTATGTGCATGCTACTGTAAAAAATGCATTGGCTAGTGATAGAAAATTATATACTGATAAGGAGCCAGTAAACTTGAAACGATTTATTTTAAACGCAGGTTATACTTTTGGTGATGATGAAACCATTCTTTGGGAACCATCATTTATGTTTCAGTTAGTGACTCAAACCCAGGAAAAGACTATTGATTTAAACATTAAAGCCTACAAATCATTAGATTTTGGAAAGTTATGGGGAGGAATCTCTTATAGAAGAAGTCTTGATGGTGCTCAATATGTAGATGGGAACTCTATTGCCGATCAAAAACTGCAATATGTAACACCAATCCTTGGGGTGAATTTTAAAAATTATATGGTTTCCTATACTTATTCTCATTTGTTAGGCAATGTAAAATTTGATGCCGGTGGATTCCATCAGATAACACTAGGGATTAATTTATTCTGCAAACCGGAAAAATACCACTGTAATTGTCCTGCGATTAATTAATAATTCAAATAACTGTCCCGATTTATCGGGACAATTTTTTTATATGATACTAAAAGCTGTTAACGGAAAAACTCCCCAAATTCCAGAAGATTGTTTTGTTGCTGAAAACGCGACTATTGTAGGCGATGTGGTACTTGGTTCCCACTGTAGTGTTTGGTTTAATGCGGTCATTCGCGGTGATGTGCATTATATCAAAATGGGGAATAAGGTTAATATTCAAGACGGAGCCATTATTCATTGTACTTATCAAAAGCATCCGACGGAAATTGGGAATAATGTTTCCATTGGTCATAATGCGATAGTGCATGGCTGTAAAGTTCATGACAATGTGTTGATTGGCATGGGAGCGATAGTGATGGATAATTGTGTTATCGAAAGCAATTCGATTGTGGCTGCCGGAGCGGTGGTTACTCAGAATACGGTTGTGGAATCGGGGACGATTTATGCCGGTGTTCCGGCTAAGAAGGTGAAAGATATTGACCAGTCAGATTTTGCCGGGGAAATTGAGCGTATTTCGAATAATTACGTGATGTATTCTTCTTGGTTTAAAGACGAATAAGGAAAGCCTTCAGATGGAGTCTAGCCCCGATGGAAGTGGCTACCGTGTAGCGCGAACAGCGGGCAAATGAGATAAACAATTCCCAAGCGTTTGGCTCCTAAAAATCTTTTACCATAATGTTGTATTTGTTGCTCAAGATATCACTTAAGACTTTTGGGTCTGCATTGCTGTAGAAGAGTGATTTTACGGAATGCTTTTCGGTATTTAAACCTCCTTTTTCCAATAAAACATTTTTAGTTTGTCGGGCAACGGCTTCCCCGGAGTCGATGATTTTAATGTCTTTGGGCAGGATTTTTTTTATTTGGGGCACTAGATACGGATAGTGACTGCAACCCAGCACCAAATAATCGATATTAGCGGCTATCATAGGCTCTAAGTAAAGATGTAGCAGTTGATTCATTTCGGGCGAATTGATGGCGCCGTTTTCAATCAGAGGAACGAGACCATGACCGATTTGTTCGATGATTTTTGTATCCTGAAATTTTTCCGCAGTTTGGTGAAACAGTTCGCTGTTTAAAGTTCCCTGTGTTGCCAAAATCCCAATAACATGTTTTTGCGAATTCACGGCAGCCGGTTTGATGGCCGGTTCAATACCAATAAAAGGAACGTCATAGTTGGCGCGCAATTCTTTGATAGCATTGGTTGTTGCCGTATTGCAGGCTACTACAATAATTTTAGCATTTTGATTGAGAAGAAACTCGGTGTTCTTGTTACTGAGGTGAATGATTTCTTCTTTTGATTTTTGTCCGTAGGGTGCATTTTTGGTGTCGGCGAGATAAATGGTGTCCTCATTGGGGAGTAATTCGTGTATCTCTTTCCAAATGGAGGTACCTCCAATTCCGGAATCAAAAAGGCCTATGGGATTTGTAGCTATCATAGAAACAAAAGTAAAAAAAAACTGCTCAAGTAAATGAGCAGTTTTGAATTGTATTTTTAGTATGGATTAAAATCCTAAATCTTTTTTCACATCAGCCGTTAAATCCGGTCCGTCTGCTAAAAGTAAATCAGCTACGTTTAATACGTATTGGTATCCTTTAGCTTTACCTACTTTGGCAATAGAAGCTTTAATTTTGTCCATTAATGGTTTTACCATATCCGCTTCTTTCTTTTGCAATTCTTTTTGTGCATTGTCTCTGTAATCCGTGATGCGTTTTACTAAATCCTGCACTTCCGTTTGACGGGTTTGGTTTACAGCATCCGTAACAGTAGAAGCTTCTTGGTCGTATTTTTTAATTTTGTTCTGATATTCTTCAGCCATTGTTTTGTATTCTGCATCATAAGTAGCGCTCAATTTTTCTAATTGTTTTTGAGCATCCAACATCGCTGGCATTTTAGAAATTAACTCATTTACATCTACGTGTGCAGTTTTAGCTTGAGCATTGATTGTGTGACATGTTCCTAAAAACAATACAGTAGCTATTAGTAATGATTTCAATCGTTTCATTGTTTTAAAAGTATTAATTAATTATTTATTATCGTTATTATTCTGTTTTTGGCAGTGTCGCCTTTTTTTCTTCTTTGGCCTTTTTAGCAGCCTCCCTGTCTTCCAGTATTTTTTTCTTTTTTTCTTCTAAAGCTTTTTTTCTGTCTTCAAGCATTTTGGCTCTTGCAGCGGCTTTGTCTTCTTTGTCTGCTGCAGCTGTGGAATCAGTCGCTTTTCTTGCTGTTGCTTTTTCGTCAGTAGTTGTTTTGTCTCCTGTAGTTTTATCGTTAGCAGGAACCGTGCCAGTTTTTTTCGCTTCTTTGGCATCAAGCAATGCTTTTCTTTTTGCTTCTTGATCGGCTTTCTTAGCTTCGGCAGCTGCTTTTTTATCGGCAACCAGCTGTTCACGGGCTTTTTTCTTGTCTTCTAATATTTTTTTTCTTTCAGCAAGAGCCGGATTATCATCTACGGCATCTTCTAAGGCTTCTTTGGCTTCCTGAGCTTTTACCTGTTTGGCGCTCATTTGCTCTCTCTTTTCCGCTCTTGTAATCACTCTAACTACTTGGTCGCTGATGTCGAATCTTTTGGCCGCGAATAGCATAGTTAAATCGGAAGATTTATCAAAAACATAATCAAACTTTTTGGCTTCGGCTATGTCTTGTACCGCATTGAATACTTGGTCTTGTATTGGTTTTACCAATACGGCCTTTTGGGTAATTAAATCGCCGTTTGGGCCGAATTTCTTTTGTTGGAAATCCAACAATTCATCTTCCTGAAATTTTATTTCTTCTTCACGCTCATCTACTAATTCTTTGGTAAGCAATGCTCTTTCTGTTTTTAACGCATCTTTTAATTTGGCAATTTCCACTTTCTTCGCTTCGATATCTTGCTTCCATTTTTGGGCTTTTTGCTCCAATTGACTTTTTGCTTCAGTATAATCGGGTACATTTTGTAGAATATATTCCATGTCAATGTAACCAATCTTTATGCCTCTGGATTGCGCATTGGCTTTAAATCCAATAGATAAAAGAAGAATTGTTATTGCAAAATATTTTTTCATACGATTATGATTTAGAAATATGGTACCAAATATAATTAAAATTGTTGACCAATTATAAAATGTGTTTCCCAACCATTCTTTTCGGTTAAACCGGGAACTGCATCAAATCCGTGTGCAAAGTCTATTCCTAATAATCCAAAGGCCGGCATAAATATACGGATACCAAATCCGGCAGAACGTTGCAATACAAACGGGTTGTATTCTTTGAACGTATCATATGAGGCGCCCGCTTCTACAAAAGTCAAAGCATAGATAGATGCTGCCGCTTTTAATGTCAAAGGATATCTTAGCTCCATAGAAAATTTATTGTAAACGGTTCCTCCATCGGTTGAAGACAAGGATTGGTTAGGATATCCTCTTAACTGGATAACCTCTCTACCATCTAAGGAGAAGTTGGCTAAACCATCACCACCTAAGTAGAATCTTTCGAAAGGAACCAAACCTCTTCCACTGTTGTAGGCGCCTAAATAACCGAATTCCGCAAGGGTTCTTAAAACCAACGCTTTTGATTGTCCACCGGCTAATTTAGTATACCAATCAGCTTTGAATTTTATCTTGTAATATTCCAGCCATTTGAATTTTTCCTGATCTACTTTACTTCTGTCGGCTGTTGCTTCAGTATAGGTGTATGCTTTTTCGTAAATTTTAGAACCGGTTGTTGTTTCTTTTAAATAATCGCCGGGAGCAGGTAATTCTCCAATAGAATTGGCAGCGATAGTATAACCGGCATCGGTAGCGTATTTTAATTTATAGGATTCCTGATTCTCTAAATTGCCATAATCCACTCCGTTGAATAAAGAGTAAGGCAGCGTAAATTTAGCCGAAATACTAAACTCCGAACCTGAGGTAGGGAATATAGGATTCACTCCTTTATTATTTCTACTTAAACCAACAGTATAGGCTAAGTTTCGAGAGGCACCGTCTCCAAAAGTAAATAATCCGGTGTTGTAATTATGCAAATCATAATACTGGAAAGAAACGGAACTTGAGAACACGAAATAGTCATCTGGAATGGTTAGCCTTTTGGCAATACCAACCGATAACGAAGTGATGTTAAAGCTTTTGCTTTTATCAACGCTACTGGCGCTTCCGGTATATAAAAATTGTTTACTGTGTGATATCGATGAGGAGAACTGAATTGGTTTTTTACCGCCCAACCATGGTTCTGAGAACGATAAACTATAGGTTTGGAAATAAGAACTCGCTTGTAAACGCAACGCTACTTTTTGTCCATCCCCCATTGGTAAAGGCTTATAGGCTTCTTTTTTAAACATATTTCTGGCTGAGAAATTATTAAAGGACAATCCTAGCGTTCCAATAAATCCGCCACCGCCATAACCTCCCTGAAGTTCAATCTGGCTCGATCCTTTTTCCACAACATTGTATTCAATATCTACAGTTCCGGCAGCTGGATCCACATTTTTAAATTTTGGGTCGATAGCTTCCGGGTCAAAGAAACCTAATTGTCCAATCTCGCGAATGGTTCTCACTAAATCTTCTTTGCTGTATTTTTGACCAGGTTGTGTTCTTAATTCTCGGTAGATGACACGATCATTTGTCTTGTCATTTCCAACTACGGTTATGTTGTTGAAATAAGCAATTGGCCCTTCGGTAACTCTGATTTCAAAATCGATGGTGTCGTTGGCCGTTTTAACCTCTACGGCATTAATATTGGAAAACAAATAACCATTGTTTTGATATAAGTTCGTAATATCATCGGCATCCGGTTTTGTTTTATCGGCAATTCTTTTTTGCAACAAAACACCATTATAAACATCTCCTTTTTTGATGCCTAGTACTCGACTCAATAATTGATCGGAATAGACCGAGTTTCCTAAGAATTTAATGTTTCCAAAGTGGTATTTGTCACCTTCTTCGACTTTTACATTGATGGCCAGTTTGGTTTTTTTTGCATTTAAAAATACGGAGTCTTTTACTACTCGGGCATCTCTATATCCTTTTTCTTTATACTTATCAATGATGGTTGTTAAATCCTCGTTGTATTTGTCTTTGATGAATTTAGAAGCTTTAAAAATCCGAATCGGATTGATTTGCTTGGTGTTTTTCATGGCTTTTCTCAGTTTGGCGTCTGAGAATTTTTCATTGCCCTCGAAAGTGATTTTCGAAATTTTCAACTTATCACCTTTATCAATGTTAACAAGCATTTTTACCTGATTTCCTTCGGTAGTATCAGGAATAGTGGTTATGAAAACTTTGGTGCTGTAGAAGCCGTCTTTTTTGTATTTGTTTTCGATGTAATTCTTGGTAGTGGTAATCAAATTTTCGTTGACAATCTTTCCTTTGGTTAAGCCGTTGTCTTTGATTAAACCTTCTGTTTTCGATTTTTTAACGCCTTGAAATTTTACTTCACTCAGTTTTGGAAGTTCAACGATGTCAAGATCCATCCAGATGCTGTCGCCTTCCGTTTTGGTTACATAAAAATCGATGTCGCTAAAAAGGCCCAGTTTTCCCAGCTTTTTGATGGCATTGCTGATTTCTTCTCCGGGAACGGTAATTTCCTGTCCCTTTTCTAAACCGGCAAAAGTTACCACTGTTTGTTGGTTGTAACTGATTTTGCCATTTACTTTAACATCGGCCAAAATGTATTTTTTAGCTTGGTCAAACGGAATTCTATCTTGGGCTTGTAATTGAAAAATAGTTCCGAATAATAGTATCGTTAGAACTATTTTTAAAGGTGTAATCTGCACTGAAATTTTATTTAATTTGTTCACTTGTTTTTCCAAATCTTCGTTCTCTTTTCTGATAGCTAATAATGGCTTCATATAAATCTTCTTCTTTAAAATCGGGCCACAAAACCTCCGTAAAATAAAATTCTGCATAGGCGATTTGCCATAACAGAAAATTACTAATTCGGTGTTCACCACTGGTTCTAATCACTAAATCTACATCGGGTAAATTGTGCGTGTAAAGATGCTGATTAATAATTGATTCATCAAGTGTGTCTATCGAAATTATATTATTTTTAACTTTATTGCTTATAATTTTAACAGCATTTAACAATTCCTCTCGGGAACCATAGCTCAAAGCTAAAGTCAGAGTCATTCGGCCGTTGTTTTTTGTTTTTTCTATTACAGCCAAAAGCTCTTTTTTGGCTTTGGCAGGCAGTAAATCTATGTTGCCGATACAGTTTAATCGAATGTCATTTTTCTGTAAAGTTTCCAACTCATTTTTTAAGGAAGAAATCAGAAGACGCATCAAAGTGTCTACTTCTAATTTGGGGCGTTTCCAGTTTTCGGTAGAAAAAGCATAGAGCGTTAGGTTCTCAATGCCTAATTTGGCACAGGATTCAACGGTAACTCTAACGGATTTGGTGCCGTTTTCGTGACCAAAAGCTCGTAATAAACCTTTCTGTTTTGCCCATCGTCCGTTACCATCCATGATAATGGCTAGGTGTTTGGGTAAATTGTCTTTGTTTATAGTATTTTTTAAGCTCATTTTTTAATCGGCGCAATAACAAGGTTTGTCTCCAAAAGTATACGTTATCGTAAATCCTGTAAAAACATACCAGTCTTTGCTATTTAAATTACCAAATTTCAATGGTTCTAAATTTTTATTCTTCGGCGAACTTCCATCCAAATTATCGGTGAAGGTGTATCGGGCGCCCACTTCAATTCCAAGGATTATGTTTTCAAAAATATTGCCTTTCACACCCACAGTCATCGGGATAGCCAAGCTGCTGGTTGTTTTGTCTTTTCGGGTTATGCCATTTTGAACATACAATTCGTCGTATCTCAAATAAGCCAGGCCAGAATAGACATAAGGCGTTATTTTTCTTTTTAATAATTCGTGCAGATTAAAATCAAAAAAATCGAATTCTAATCCGGCGGAAAGCTCTTTAATGTCATTTTTGAATTTATAGCCTCTGTCATACCTTCCGGGCACTTCAGAATCTAAATCATTACCCGAAATAGACGATTGTGTATAGGAAAACCTATACGAATGTCTTGGACTTTTATTCCATTTGTACAAAATCCCAAAGGCTAATTCATTTGGCGAAATATAAGTGGTTTTGCCCACATCGCCTATAAAATTACTGCCTCCCAAGAATACACCAATTTCATGAATCTGTGCATGCGATATGGTATGGAAAATCAAACAAAAAAATAACACTAAAATCTTTTTCATCAAATTGAAAATAGCGTGCAAATATAATAATTCTCAGTACTTATCTAACATGAAATCAGGATTTCTGTTAAATAAAATAAAGCACTGATAGTTACGGCAGTCAACACGGATTATATTCTAAAACGGAATTTTTAGAATTGTAGTATATAATGAGGTAGATTTTTTTCTAATTTCTCTTGTCTTCTCCCCAAAGTAATTTGTTGCGAAGGGTTTTTAGAAAAGTCTCTCCCGGAATTTCCACCATCTTTATTTGGAAAGGCGTTTTTTTAATGATCAATTCCGAATGGTTGCTGATATAGGTTTTTCTGGCATCTAAGGAAACTAAGTATTGCTCATCTCTTCCCGAAACTTTAAGGCGAATTTCAGTATCATCCGGAATTACGAGTGGTCTGGCTGTGAGGTTATGCGGTGCAATAGGAGTAATGACTAATGCTTTTACGTCGGGGGTTAATATCGGTCCGCCGCAACTTAAGGAATACCCCGTTGAGCCGGTTGGTGTGGAAATAATCAACCCGTCGGCCCAGTACGAACTCAGATATTCGCCGTTCAAAAAGGTCTCAATAGTAATCATCGAAGTGGTGTCCTTTCTGTTGATGGAAACTTCGTTCATGGCAAAATTGAGGTCTGTTGTAGCTTCATTCGGGAAATAGGTCATCGACAAAAGGGTTCTTTCGGAAATGGTGTATTTTTTTTCCATTACAATTTGTAGAAACGATTCGATGTTTTCTTTTTGCACTTTGGCCAAAAAGCCCAATCTACCGGCGTTCACACCCAGTATCGGGATGCCCGAATCGCGTACGAAAGTCGTGGCCCGAAGCATTGTTCCGTCACCGCCAATGCTGATGAGGATATCAAAACTTTTGTCTAAATCGGCATGAGAGGAAAAGGTATTGTATTGTTTTTCGACAATTTTTTCTTCGTGTAATATCTTCAGAAACTTCTCTTCAATGACCAACTCGACATTGTTTCTGTTGAAAAAAACAAAAATGTCTTTAATGATTGGTCGCGTGTCGTTTTGGTAATATTGTCCGAAGATGGCAACTTTCATGGCTTACATATTTAGGTATTTATCCAAATATTCCGAACGCTCTTTCAGGTTGTTCAGATAATTGTCTTCGTTGTGTTCCGAAATGATTTCATAATTGTAGCGACGAAACGTTTGAATGATTTCATTCATCGCGCCCAATGTGGTTTTTATAGTCACTTGTACTTTTTCTGCATTAGCTTCCGAAACAAAAACACCCAATAATTTACCGTTATTGCTTTCCACAATCTGCGTAATCTGGCTCATAGAATAATCCGCCACTGGTTTTTCAACCACTATAATGCCGCCGGTTTCCTTAAGGAAAGGCGTTTCGTTTAAAAACTTAATAACATCCGTAATCTCATAATAACCAACATATTTGTTGGTTTCGTCCAGTATAGGAACCACATTAGCATTGTTTCGGGCAAAAACTTCCAAAACATCTAGCCAAATCATAGTATTTCTAACAAAAAAACCTTCCAAAGCATAGCGATAATCAACGATGCTTTTTTGCGTTTCAAAGGTTTCAGCATCAACAGCCGAAAGACACCCCATAAAAATGTCATTATCCAAAATAGGGAAATGGGAATAGGTGCTCTCTGCAAAAAAATCCTGGATTTCAGCAACGGATTCCCCTATCAAAAAAGGCTTAAAATCGTTATTGATATAATCTGAAAGTTCTCTCATGTATTCTTTTCTTTTAGCGACTGCAAAATAATCAAATTTTGGGACATGCCGACTTAGTTTTACTTTGTATTTTTGTAATCAAATTTTCAAAAAGGAATTGAAAACCCAAAATCCCATGACAAAATTAAGCGTAAACATCAATAAAATAGCGACTTTGCGAAATGCGCGTGGTGGTAATGTGCCTGATTTACTGCAAGTAGCCAAAGACATTCAAAAGTTCGGAGCCCAAGGAATCACCATCCATCCAAGACCGGATGAAAGGCATATCCGTTACCAGGATGCCCGCGATTTAAAACCGATTGTTTATACCGAATTCAATATCGAAGGCAACCCACAACACAATTTTATTGATTTGGTTTTGGAATGTAAACCCGAACAAGTGACTTTGGTTCCCGATGCGATTGGTGCGATTACGTCATCTGCCGGATGGGACACGATAAAGTTTCAAGATTATTTAACCGATGTCATTGCCGAATTCAAACGCAATGGAATCAGAACTTCGATCTTTGTGGATCCGGTTTTGGAAATGATTGAAGGCGCCAAGAAAACAGGAACTGACCGAATCGAATTGTACACCGAAGAATTCGCCCATCAATATGGTTTAGGCAATCCATCAGGAATCGAACCTTATATCAAAGCTTCAGTTTTAGCCAATGAATTGGGATTGGGAATCAATGCCGGACATGATTTGAGTTTGGATAATATCAAATTTTTCAAAGACAACATTCCGGGCTTGTTGGAAGTCTCTATTGGTCACGCCTTGATTTCGGAAGCTTTGTATCTTGGTTTGGATAATGTAGTGAATATGTATTTAAACAAATTAAAATAAATGGTGTATTCCAGAATTGAAGGCGAAGGCAAGCCACTTATCATCATTCACGGGTTTCTCGGTATGAGTGACAACTGGAAATCATTCGGTTCGCTATATGCTGCGGAAGGTTTTCAGGTACACATGCTAGATTTGCGCAATCACGGCAAAAGTTTTCATTCGGAGGATTTCAATTATACGGTCATGGCGAATGATTTGCTGGGGTATTGCCAACATTATGATTTGAAAGATATTTCGATTATAGGTCATTCCATGGGTGGAAAAGTAGCGATGCTTTTTGCTACCACTTATCCGGAATTAGTGGAAAAATTAATCGTTGCCGATATTGGTCCGAAATACTACGCGCCACATCATGACGACATTCTAGCCGGATTAAACGCAGTAGATTTTTCAACCAAACCCGACAGAGCAACGGTAGAAGAAATACTGTATCCGTTTATTCCCGATTTTGGGACTCGACAGTTTTTAATGAAAAACCTATACTGGGTTGAGCCGGGTCAATTGGCTTTTCGCTTTAATTTGCCGGTTTTCAATGCTAAAATTGAGACAATAGGGGAAGCTTTGCCAGCAGAAAATCATTTTGACAAACCAACCATGTTTATTCGTGGCGGAAACTCCCGCTACATCCTGGATACTGATTTGCCCGAAATCAAAAAGCATTTTCCTAACTTTGAATTGGCAACGATTCCCAATGTCGGACATTGGTTGCATGCCGAAAACCCAAAAGTCTTCTTTGTAGAAACGATTCAATTTTTAAAATAAAACAAATTATGAAATTACTCATCCGAATATTTATTACTGCGCTTTTGGTTATGGCCATTGCCTATCTTATGAAAGGCGTGTACGTCAAAGAATTTACCACGGCACTAACTGTGGCAATTGTTTTAGGGTTGCTCAACTTTTTTGTAAAACCTATATTGGTTTTGTTCACCTTGCCGGTAACTTTCTTTACGCTTGGTTTGTTTTTGCTGGTTATCAATGCTATAATCATTATGCTTTGTGACTATTTTATTGATGAATTCAGCGTCAATTCGTTTTGGACAGCCATGCTCTTCAGTATCATCTTATCGCTTTCGCAATCATTGGTTTACCAAATCACTGGCGAAGCAAAATAAAACTTTAGAAATCAATAAAATAAAATTGCTTGGGTTGCAGAAATGTTATAATTTTGCAACCCAATTTTAGTATGTAAAAAACACAAGAAATGAACATCACAAGAAATAATGTAGACGCATTAAATGCAGTGGTTACTGTAGAAGTATCAAAATCGGATTACGCAGAAAAAGTAGAGAAAGTTTTAGCAGATTATAGAAAAAATGCTGCTATTCCGGGTTTCAGAAAAGGAGCGGTGCCGATGAGTTTAATCCACAAACAATACGGTAAAGCCGTTTTGTTGGATGAAGTAAACAAATTGTTGCAAGACAATCTGAATAATTATTTAGTAGAAGAAAAGTTAGATATCCTTGGTAATCCACTTCCAAAAGTAACGGAAGATTTCAACTGGGATGTAGAAGATTATAAATTCGAATTTGAATTAGGTTTGGCTCCTGAATTTTCAGTTGATTTAGCGGCTAAAAATACTTTGGTACAATACAAAATCGTTGCTGACGATAAAATGTTGAACGACCAGGTAGCCCGTATCCAAAAACAATACGGAAAACTAATCGCCAAAGATACCGTTGAAGAAGGAAATGACGTTTCGGGAATTTTTGCCAACGAAGAAAAAGGCATCAACAACAGAACAACACTTTCTTTGGATGTGTTTAAAGACAAAAAAACAGCCAAAGCGTTCATCGGTAAAAAAGTGGGCGATGTAGTTACCTTAAAAACTAAAGGATTATTCGATGACGATCACAAATTGATGGATTTCTTAGCAGTAGGACACGATGATGTTCACGGTTTAGATGTAGAAGTGACTTTCACTATTGATGAAGTAACCACGCACGAACCAGCGGTTTTAGATCAGGAATTATTCGATAAATTATTTGGGCCAAAAGTAATCACTTCGGTGGATGAGTTGAAAGCCAAAATCAAAGAAGATGCCGAAAAACAATTCGCGCAACAAGCGGATCAAAAATTCTTAAACGATGTGACGGAGTTTTTAATTGCTAACACTAAGTTTGATTTGCCGGCAGGTTTCCTTAAAAAATGGATTCAATCAGCTGGTGAAAATCCACTAAGTGCGGAAGAAGCGGAAGCAGAATACAGTAAATCAGAAAACGGTTTGCGTTACCAATTAATCGAAGGAAAAATCATCACAGAAAATGGGTTGCAAATCACTTTCGAAGACTTGAAAGCTTACACTTCTGAAGTAATCAAAAAACAAATGGCACAATTCGGTCAAATGGATCCGTCTGATGAGGATGTTCAGGGAATCGTAGCCCGTGTAATGTCAAACCAAGACGAAGTACGTCGTTTGTCAGAGCAAGTAATGAACGAAAAAATGCTAAACCTGTTTAAAGACAAAGTGAAAGCGAAGTCAAAAGAAGTTTCTTATGACGATTTCATCAAAGCTATGTACGGTGAGATTTAATTAGAAAAATTAGTATATTTGAGCGTCAGAGTCGGAAAGATTTTGACGCTTTTTTATTTTTTTGTCACAATGTCATACCTTATTTTTAGGCACGACCTTTGACTAACTAAAGGAAATAGTTTTTAACTCATAATTCATAACTAATAAAATGGACTACGGAAAAGAATTTAAAAAATTTGCTACCAAAAAACACGGCGTAAACAGCCTGTATTATGATAAAATCGTAGGTAGTATGACGCCTTATATCATCGAAGAACGTCAAATGAATATTTCACAACTAGACGTGTTTTCCCGTTTAATGATGGACAGAATCATCTTTATGGGAACCGGTGTTGACGATTATATGGCGAACATCATTCAAGCACAATTATTATTTTTGGAAAGTGTTGACGCTTCCAAAGACATCCAAATCTACATCAACTCTCCGGGCGGTAGCGTGTATGCCGGTTTAGGAATTTACGATACGATGCAATACATCAAACCCGATGTAGCTACGATTTGTACCGGAATGGCAGCTTCGATGGGTGCGGTTTTATTGTGTGCCGGTGCAGCCGGAAAACGTTCCGCATTACCACATTCAAGAGTGATGATTCACCAGCCTTCAGGCGGAGCGCAAGGGGTTGCGACTGATATGGAAATCAACTTGAAAGAAATGTTGAAACTAAAAGAGGAATTATACCAAATCATTTCGCACCATTCGGGTCAACCCATGGATAAAGTATACAAAGATTCAGAACGCGATTATTGGATGATTGCCGATGAAGCCAAAGAGTACGGAATGATTGATGAAGTGTTAAGAAGATAAATTCAGTTTACAGTTTACAGTCTCAGTTTACAGAAAAGTAACTGCGACTACGACTGCGACTGCTAACTATAAAAGATGGCAAAACAAGTTTTAGAATGTTCCTTTTGTGGGAGAAAAAAACCGGAAACCAATTTATTGATAGCCGGTATCAATGCGCATGTGTGTGATCGTTGTATCGAGCAGGCACACGGCATTGTAATGGAGGAGTTGAAAGGAAATGCAGTAAAACAATCGGCTGATTTGGTGTTGAAAAAACCAAAGGAAATCAGGGCATTCCTTGATCAATACGTTATTGGGCAGGACCAAACCAAAAAAGTAATGTCGGTGGCCGTATACAATCACTACAAACGATTGATGCAACTCCAACACGAAGAAGATGTAGAAATTGAAAAATCAAACATCATCATGGTGGGTCAAACCGGAACCGGAAAAACATTGGTAGCCAAAACGATTGCCAGAATGTTAGACGTTCCGTTAGCCATTGTAGATGCAACGGTGTTGACAGAAGCCGGTTATGTGGGTGAAGATGTCGAAAGTATTTTGACACGTCTTTTGCAGGCGGCCGATTATGATGTGGCAAAAGCCGAGAGAGGTATCGTCTTCATTGACGAAATCGATAAGATTGCCCGTAAAAGCGACAATCCATCCATCACTCGTGATGTTTCGGGTGAAGGCGTGCAACAGGCTTTGTTGAAATTGCTGGAAGGTACCATGGTCAACGTTCCGCCAAAAGGAGGAAGAAAACACCCTGACCAAAAATTCGTGGAAGTGAATACCAAAGATATTTTGTTTATCGCTGGTGGTGCTTTTGACGGCATTGAAAGAATCATTTCCAAACGATTGAACCGTCAGGCCATTGGCTATTCCACTTCCAAAAATCCGGAAGGCATTGATAAGAATAATTTACTGCAATACGTCATTCCGAAAGACATCAAGGATTTTGGGTTGATTCCGGAAATTATTGGGCGTTTGCCGGTGCTGACTCACATGGATCCATTGGATAAAGAAACCTTGAGAGCCATTCTGACGCAACCCAAAAATGCACTGATCAAACAATACGAAAAGTTGTTTGGTATGGACGATGTGAAATTCTCCATCTCTGACGAAGCTTTAGATTATATTGTGGATAAGGCATTAGAATATAAGCTTGGTGCCCGTGGATTGCGTTCGCTTTGCGAGGCGATTCTAACCGATGCCATGTATGATTTGCCAAGTTCGGATGAAAAAGAACTGCACATTGATTTGGATTATACGCACGATGCGCTGACCAAAAATTTATTAAAACGACTGGAAATTGCTTCTTAGTTAAAGCGATTGGTTACTAAATAAAGGGGTGTTTCAGAAATGATACGCTCCTTTTTTTATTTTCATCCCGATTAAAAAATCAAATCGTCAGCATCATTTTTTTAATTTCCGTACGGAAGTTATATCATTTCCGTACAGGAATTAATCCATTTCCGTACGGAACTTTGTCAATTCCCGTACGGGAATTTAAAAACTAATCAGCAGAAAATAAAAAAGGGATCCTGAAAGTTTGGTTTTTAGTTCCGCTTAGAAAGGAAAAGAAGTGCTGACTAAGCATAAAAAAACCCCTCAACTGAGGGGTTTTTCGTTACTAATTATAACCATTTTATTTTAGGAATCCTCCGCCCGAGTTAGTTTTCTCGATATTGATGTCAGTGTTGTCTTTTTTCAAACCTAAGTTGCCAAAGTTATAGGTCAACGAAATTCGGAACGTTCTGGAATCTTGTTTTTGGTAGAATTTGGTTTGCAAATTAGTGGATGACACCAAAGCATTCACTTCATTTGTATTGAAAACATCAAAACAATGCAAGCCTATTTTTAGGTTTTTATTCAGGAAATCTTTGTTGAACGAAATGTCAAATTCCTGAATGGGTTTGGTGATTTGATAGATTTCCCAAGTTCCTTTCGGTAAAATAAAATAGGACATAGTGTTCTTAATATCCCATGGCAAAATAAACTGTGCTTGTGCCGAATAATTCACGATAGGTTTATTGTCAAAAGTGAAGGTGTATCCTTCCGTGGTGGCTTTGATATAATTCACATTGATGAAAATATAATTCATCTTATCCATGTTGTTCATGCGTTTTTGAAACTCCTCTTTGCCTTTGAAGAAATAATCTAACGGAATCGGGAAGGAAGCAAAGAAACTCAGCGTTTTGATCTTGTCAAATTGCTGGAACGTTTGATTACTTACTAATTCCCCTGGATTGGCTTCAATGGTAAATTTGTTGATGTCCTTGGCAATGGTGTAGTTTCCACCCAATTGTACAAACTGGAATGCCGTCATTTTCAACTCAAAATTGTCGTAAAAAGTAGGGTCTAAGAACGGATTTCCATTTGAGGAATTGTATTGGTCAAAGTTGGCGAAATTATTCGGGTCCAAGACATTGTAATCAGCTTGCTGGATTTTTTTCGAATACGAAGCAGAGATATTTACATTTCCATTGATTTCATACAACGCACTTAAATTAGGAAAAAAGTTGCTGTTTTTGAAGTTGATTTTGGTCTCATCACCGTTTTCCAAAGCCGTTCGGTTTACTTTATAATCTTCAAAACGGATGCCAGCGGTGAAATTGAACTTCTTGATTTTCTTTCTCGCCTCTACATAAAACGCCAGATTAGATTCTTTGTAATCAAAATCCGTAACCGAATTTGTCGTGGTGTTTAAGTTGTAAATTCCTTTGTCATCCACTTTTATAAAGTTGTATTTTCCACCGGTATTCAAAGAGAAATCAATTTTGTTAAAAGGAATAGCGAAGTCATATTTCAAATAGTAATTTGCCAGTTTGAAATCTACTTTTCCATTATAAAACGTAGCATCGCCGTTGTTTTGACCATACGATTTGGTATTTGGCTTTTTGTCAAAAAAGTTACTAAAGGCAGTAATGTCAAGCGTTCTGCCAATGGTATCCAATTTGGTTTTGTACTGCAAGCTCAACTCGTGATTGTTGTTTTTGTTTTTGGCCAAACTGGTGTTGGTATAATCAATTCCGGTTCCGGTGGTGCTCGATTCATTGGCAAATCGATCGTTCCCCATGTTCAGATTGTAGTTGAAGAGCAAATTCGATTTTTCATTCAACTTATAATTCGTTCCCGTTCTGAAATAGAAATTCCGATTGGTAGTCACCGATAAATTCTTTTGAATAAGATGCTCATCCGGATCAAAGGATGTAAAGATCTGATCATTTTTGGTTTTGTTTTCGCCATCAATATAATTGTAACCAATCATCGTTTGCCAACTCAAATCTTTGACTTTCCCATTCAGCAAAATCTGCGGACTTGGCTTTTGGTATTTATTAAAATTATAATTGATATTGAAACTGGCGTTGACTCCTTTTTTTCTTTTGGTACTGGTGATGATATTGATTATCGAGCCACTGGCATTGGCATCAAAAGAAGCGCCGGGGTTGTAGATTAATTCCACTTTTTCAATGGCATTGGCGGGCAACGTTAATAAATAATTTTGCAAATCGGTACCACTCAAAGAACTTGGCGCACCATCAATATAAATGGTTACGCCTTTACTGTTGAGCGTAATGCTTCCCGATGGCGATGTGATAACTCCCGGAATTTTCTTTACCGCCTCCAAACTACTGCCGCTGTTGAGCATAGCGTTGTCGCGAACACTAATCGTAGTTTTGTCTGATTCTACTTTGAGGTATTGTTTTTTGTTGCCATAAACCGTTACTTCTGAAAGTTCGTTGGTCTTTTCTTGTGATGGAGTACCATCTGTTTTTGGGTTTTCTTGGCTTTGAGGGGCTTCTTGTGCGAATATAAAACTCGTGACAAGCAAGCACAAAGTGATGCTTAGTGATTTCATTAGTGATTGATTTGATTGATGATTATCCATAAGACTGTGGATTCAATCAAATGTTACAACAAGGAAAGAAAAAATTATTTTTTCACGCCAACCTGCATGTTTTTCAGTTGTTCCAAATAATCCCTTTGGTTGGAGAGCCTTGGGATTTTGTGCTGACCGCCAAGCTTATCGTTTTCTTTGAGCCAATCGTAAAATAAATTTTCCCGGGCTACGTTCACTTTCAGTTGATTTAGTGTCATGTTGTTGTAGCGTTTGGCTTCGTAATCAGAGTTTACAGCTTGCAGGTTTTCGTCCAGGGTTTTTTGGAAAACCTGGATGTTTTCCGGTTGTTTTTTGAATTCAATCATCCATTCGTGAGCGCCTTTTTCTTTGTCTTTCATGAAGACGGGAGCTACAGTATAATCCTTTACTTCACAGTTTAAAGCGGAGCAGGTTTTGGCCAAAGCCATATCGGTATTTTCCACCATCAACTCTTCGCCAAAGACATTGATGTAATGCTTCGTTCTTCCGGAAACTCTTATTCTGTATGGATCCAAAGAAGTAAAACGAATGGTGTCGCCGATTAAATAGCGCCAAAGTCCTGCATTGGTGGTAATGACAACGGCATAATTTTTAAACAATTCAACATCGCCCAGGCGAATGATTTTTTGGTTCTCGGTGCCAAAAGTATCCATTGGAATGAACTCATAGAAAATACCGTAATCCAACATCAGCAACAAGTCATTGGAATAATTCAAATCCTGAATGGCAAAAAAACCTTCCGAAGCATTGTAGATTTCGTAGTATTTGAAATTATTTCGCGGCAAAATCTTTTGGTATTGTTCGCGATACGGCTCAAAACTCACGCCTCCATGAAAGTACACTTCCAGATTGGGCCATAAATCAAACAAATTATCCTTTCCGGTTTCCGACATGATGCGATTAAGTAACACCAGCATCCAGGAAGGAACGCCGGCAAAACTGGTTACATTTTCGGTTTTGGTTTCGTTGATGATGGCGGTGAGTTTGGTTTCCCATTCGCTCATCAATGATATTTTATTGCTGGGCGTACTGCTGAATTCTGCCCAAATCGGCATGTTTTCAATTAGGATGGCCGATAAATCGCCAAAGTAAGTGTTGTTGTTTTCATAAATCTGCGAACTTCCGCCAAGGCGTAAGCTTTTGCCCAAAAACATTTCGGAGTTTTCATTGTTGTTCAAATACATGCACAACAAATCTTTGCTGCCTTTGTAATGACAATCTTCCAACGCTTCGTTGCTCACGGGAATGAACTTACTTTTGGCATTCGTAGTTCCGCTGGATTTGGCAAACCATTTGATGGGTGTGTTCCAAAAAACATTTTGGGCGCCTTTTCGCGTCAATTCTATCATCGGTTCCAAATCTTCATAAGTAGATACGGGAATGCGTTCCGAGAACGTTTGATAGGATTTGATGCTTTCAAAATCGTATTTCTGCCCAATAACTGTCCCTTCGGCTGACCGAATTAAGTTCATCATCAATTCTTCTTGCACTTCATGAGGATATTTCAGAAACAACTCAATCTGATGGATGCGTTGTTTCAAAACCCAGGAAGCGATGGAATTGATTATTGGAAAAGGCATTTACTAAAGAATTTTGATTTTGGGAATACGTTATATAACTTTACCAAATATAGGAAAAAATCTTAAAAACAGCGTATGACTTACGAAGGCGTATTAACCAAAATGCAAACCGAATTTTCGAATCCGATTCAGTATTATTTGGTTTTTGAAAATAGTTTTTTGAGTTTGAATCAGTTGCTTGATAAATCTATGGAAATCACTTTCCAAGGATACCAATGCTTGAATTGTGGCAAAAAGAAAAAGATTTTCCGTCAGGGCTTTTGCTATGATTGTTTTATGAGTAGCGCCGCAGCCGGAGACTGGATTATGAAACCGGAACTAAGCACCGCCCATCTTGATATTGAAGACCGCGATTTAGAATACGAGAAAAAGGTACAGTTGCAGCCTCACATTGTTTACTTGGCATTGTCAAGCGAAGTGAAAGTTGGTGTTACCCGACAAACACAAGTGCCCACCCGGTGGATAGATCAAGGTGCTGTGCAAGCGATTCCTATTGTGGAAGTTCCCAATCGGTACTTGGCTGGAATTACAGAGGTGGCTTTGAAAAATCATTATGCCGATAAAACCAATTGGCAAAAAATGCTCAAAAATGAAGTGCCACATGTGGATTTAATCAAAGAAAAAGCAAGTTTAAAATATCTAATTCCAAAGGAAGTCCAAGAGTTTTATTATCCCGAAAAGGAAGATTTATACGAGTTGCATTATCCGGTGTTGCAATTTCCGAGCAAAGTAAACAGCTTGAATCTGGATAAATCGCCCAATTTCTCCGGAAAACTCACAGGCGTCAAAGGCCAATACCTGATGTTCGAAGACGGTACGGTTTTTAACGTCCGTACTTTTGAAGGGTATGTAGTTAAGATTTCTGTTTAAATAAAAACCCCTTCAAACGAAAGGGTTTCTTTTTTTATTTTGTGGGTGTCGGCGTAGTTGCCGGTTTGGGTTCCTCTTTTTTCTTCTTGTTGAACAAGCCGTTGATTAAATCTTTGGCCTGCGTTTTTACATCTTCTTTTGGCGCTGCTGTTTTTGTAGTGTCTTTTGGCTTGGTGTTGTTCTTAATGATATTGCCCAGTGCCGAAGTTCCCTGTTGAATTAGTTTGTCTTTTTGCTGTTTCACCAAATTAGTAACTAGTGTGGTTGTGGCTTGTTTGACATCAGTCGTTATGTTTGGGTTTTTAAAATTACCGGTAAGAATAGCATTTATTGGTATCGTTTCAAATTTCTTGGCATCAGCCGGAGTTAATTTTCCAATCAAAGTGTTGACTTCTGTGCCCAAATATTTTGCCGGAACGTCTAGTTTTACATTGTAATTCATCAATTGGTCAAAGCCATGCGACCCGCCAATGGTGGCTTTAATATCCTGATATTTGATGTCAAATGGTTTTACATTTACTTTTCCGTCTTTGAAGGTTAAGGCGGCTTTTAAATCATTAAGATTCAATTTTTTCAAATCCACAAAACCTAATTTGTCATCTAGCTTGGTCAGCAATTCTGAGTTGCTTGAATTCACTGTAGTTGAAAGCAATTGTCCCAATAAATCTCCCGTGATGCTTTTTAAATCGGGCGTCATTTCTTTGTCTTTTAAATTTCCGGAAAGCTTGATTTTGGAATTCAGTTTCCCATTAATCACACCGGCAATTGGCGCGATTTTTCTCATCATGTCCAATTGGGTAAAGGTCTGCGCAATGTCCACACCGTTCAATCCCAAATCCATATTGAATTTTGAGATTTTTTCTTTGGTCGAAACATCTCCATTAAACGCAATGGAACCCCCGAAAATATTGGTCTTACCGTTTTCAATCGTTACTTTTTGGTCTTTAATAATCACCTTTCCGGAAACGTCTTTCAACGTTAAATTATCATACAAAACCGTATTGGCTTTCGCTGTCAAAGAACAGTTCAGGAAGGCCGGTATTTTCATCGCTTCATCAGCTTTACTTGTTTTTTTGGCTGATGCTTCGGTTGTTACAAAATCGTTTACCGCCAGTTGATTGGAAGTCAAATTAAAATTCCCTTTCAACTCTTGGTTTTTAAACACAAAACCATAGAAATTCTCCAAAACTCCGTTCACAGCCAAATCACTTTTCCCGGTGGTGGCATTGAATTGTTGCAGGTTTACACGACTCGGATCAAAAGAAACTAAAGCCCGGCTGATTTTCATCGTTTTGCCGTTTTCATCCGTATAGTTGAAACCGGTTAAGTCAATCGTTCCGGCATTTCTGATTCGGGCATAATCACTTTTTTCCACCGATTGCATGTCAAATTCTGTGGTCACATCGGCTTTCAGAATTCCGGTTAACGGTTTGTCTAGTTTTACAGGATACGCTTTGGTAAGATTTGCCAAATTGATAGTGCCTTTCAGCGCGGCGTTTACCAAAGCATTTTCGGAGATGTTTTTAATATTCGCTTTTGCATTGAAAACATCTTGGTCAATTTGAAACGACAATTTATCCAAGTTGACATATGTATCATTCATCACGCCGGTTTCGTTGATAATCTTGGTGTCGATGACGATTTTTTGTACCGATTTCGGCAAATTCGGATATTGGAACGAAGCATTATTAGAAGCAATTTCGACATTGAATTTCGGTACCGAAGTGTCAGAATAAAGTCCTTTGGCAAAACCGGCCACGGTAAAATCACCACTGGTTTTCACGTCCTTCAGATTGCTCGAATATTTCGCCGGAATCAATCCTAAGAAGTTTTTAAACGATGAGGTTGGCGTTTTGAATTTCAAATCATATTGCTGACCGGCATCTACCAACTGGATAAAACCATCAAATTCTAAAGGCAGTTCGTTGATTTTGGCTTTGTTTTCTTTGAAGGTGTATTTGCTGTTGTCTAAGTCAATGCCAAGAATCGCATCCAAAGAAATGGCCACATGATTCATATAGTTTACTTTGTCCATATCGAGCGAAACTTTGGCGGTGGATTTGGTTACTAAATCCAATTTGGAGGCCGCGAAATCTCCGGTTCCTTCGTGGTTGATGCTGTCAACCAACATTCTTATCTTGGACTTCTCATCATAGTATTTGAACTTGAAATTCTCTACCGAGTATTCTTTGATTTTTAGCGAAAGCGGTTTGCTTTTACTGTCGTCTTCTTTGCTTTTGTCTTTCAGCGCAATGTCGTAATTGCCCACGCCGTCTTTGTTGAAAATGATATTGATCAAACCATTTTTCGAAGAAATTCCGTCAATATTCATGGCTTCGTTATCGCCTTTGAACAATTCTTTGATTGACATTTTCAGGTTTAACTCGTCAAAAGCGACTAAAGTATCTCCGGCAAACGGCGCTTTGTTGATAATGGTCAATTTTTCAATACTCACACTGGCGTTGGGAAAATTTTTGAACAAACTCAAATCGGCATCGGCGAAAGCTACTTTGGCATCTACTTTTTCGTTGATCGAAGTTAAAATTTTGGCTTTGATTTGATCTTTAAAGAAATACGGAATCGCGAAAGCCGAGATGACCAACAATAATAAAACGATTCCAACTATTTTCAAGATTTTCTTTAACATGGTATGACAGATTTAGTTACGCATTAGCATAACAAAAATAATGCCTTTTCGTTATAAAGCGGTTACTATTTAATGAAGTTTTATGATTTTACAGGATTGCCATTGTTGAGAAATTGTTATTAACAGTCTGCTGGTTTTTGTCTTTATTCTAAAATAGTTTTAGTTAATTTGTGCTTCTATGAATAAGCAGCATCAAGTCATTTTATCGCTAGGCACTAACCAAGGCAATCGTCTCGAAAACATTGAGCGTTGCATTGACAGTTTGCATCAGGAAATCGGAACCATTATCAGAGTTTCTAAGCTATACGAAACACCGTCTTGGGGTTTTGAAAGTGCTGCCTTTTATAATTGTGCGGTGATTATGAACACGCATAAATCGGCGCTTCAGATTTTGGAAGAAGTTTTGCTGTTGGAAGAAGCTTTGGGTAGGGTTCGCGAAGACAAAGAAGGTTACCAAGCCCGAATTATTGACATTGATGTGATTGCTTTTAACGAAGAAATCATCGCTACCGAAAAGCTGCAGGTGCCGCATCCTGAAATGCAAAACCGCTTGTTTGTCTTGTTGCCAATGCGCGATTTGGACTTAGATTGGCGCCATCCGATTCTGCAGAAATATTTACACGAATTGTTAGTGCTTTCGGAAGATAAAAGCAATTGCAAGGTGGTTCAGAATCTTGAAATTCCAATTGCCAAGATCAAGCTGGATCATTTTAATTACATCGCCATAGAAGGAAATATCGGTGCCGGAAAAACCACACTGACCAATAAATTGGCCGAAGATTTTAATGCCAAAACGGTGTTGGAGCGCTTTGCCGACAATCCGTTTTTGCCAAAGTTTTATGAAGACCAAAGTCGGTATGCTTTTCCGTTGGAGATGTCTTTTTTGGCCGATCGGTACCAGCAAATTTCGGATGATTTAGCACAGTTTGATTTGTTCAAAGACTTCATTGTCGCGGATTATCATATTTTCAAGTCGTTAATTTTTGCCAAAGTAACGCTGGCCGAAGACGAGTATCGTTTGTACAAAACGATGTTCGACATCATCTACAAAGAAATGCCAAAGCCCGATTTGTATATTTATTTGTACCAAAGTACTGAGCGTCTTTTGAGGAACATCAAAGAAAGAGGAAGAAGCTACGAGCAGGAAATTCCGGCGGAGTATTTGGAAAAAATCAATAACGGCTATTTGGATTATATCAAATCGCAACAGGATTTGAACGTGTTAATCATTGATGTGACCAACAGGGATTTTCTAAACCATCAGGATGATTATGTTTTTGTCTTACACGAAATCCAGAAGAAACTATCGTTTTAAAGAGAAGTGTCCTTTTTTCTCAGGATATAAACCATTTATTTTGGCCACAAACCAATAATCGGTAGAAGGTAAAAGCTTGCCGTTATAAGTTCCGTCCCAAAAGAGATTCGAGGCATTTAAAATGGTAATTACTTTCCCGAATCGGTCGAAAATCTTTACTTCAAATTCAGGGAAATTTTCCTCTCCTTTGACAAACCAAACATCATTGAAGTTATCGCCATTTGGTGTAAAAAACTGCAAATAAGTAATCACTATAAAAGGTTTGCTGTCAGTGCCACAGCCATTTTTTTCTCTCACATAAGCGGTGTAAGTTCCGCCTTGCGACACTATAAACTCGTTGGAATTTTGATAATCAATACCGTTAATTGAATATTCGAAGTCACCACTTTCAGTGGTGATTATGGTAACTTTTGACTCGTCAACGGCAACCTCTGCAATGACAGGCGAAACATGTTGATTGATGTGAAAGTTCATGGTTTTGGAACAGCTTCCAGGAGGAAGTGTAGTCACCACAACTGAATAATCACTAAGTAGTCCGTTTGAGGTTATGGTTTGTGTGGTTTCACCAGTTGACCATTGATACAGCAGGCCTGGGTTTTGAGCATTTAAAGTGAGAACATCGCCCGAGCAAATGTCATAATGTTCATCGGCAACTACAGGTGGAGCATATACTTTTATATCAACTGGCTCACGTGTAGAGAGGCAGCCATTGTAGTTGGCTTCAGCATAAAAAATGGTGTCCTGATGAATATTGGGTACAATAAAATGAGTTCCTAAAAAAAATTGTGTGGTTGATGTTGGGCTGTCATACCAAAACATAATTCCGGATGTTGTTTGCACATCAATAATGGTGTAGCTTTCATCACACATATAATAGGGGGAAGTTACTGTTAAAACAGGTCTTGGTGTTACAAAAGCCTTAATGGGAACTCGCGCATCGTCATTACAATTAATAGAATGAGCCGCAATGTAAAATGTAGTAGTGCCGGTAATTGTTGGTGTTGTAAAGCTGTTTCCTGTTCCCAAAGGAGCTCCGCCGGTAGGATTTTGATACCAATTGACAACTCCTGTGTTTGAAGTGGCTTGTAATGTAACTGTTCCGGTGCCACATCGGGTGTCAGTAGTTGTGCTGGTGATGGTTGGAATGGTTAATGTAGTGCTGGTTGAGATGTGTAGTATAGGATCGCCGGGCATTCCTCCGTATTCGGCTATATATCCTTTGGGTTGGTAACTTCCACTAGCCTCACCAGTATTGGAAAGGTCATTCCAAGAGCCGGTAATTCCCACTCCTGTTGCGGTAATGTGAGCGTAATTTTCATTGCCATTCACATTATTGGGTTCGCCACCATTCCAAAAAGCGTAGTTGGGAGTGCTTCCCGTATAATCGCCATTCCAAAAGACAGTTCCAATTTCCGGACCGGTCATCCATTTCCATACCCCTTCGTTGGCTTCATCGCTTCCGCCAATCCAACCGGCACCAGAAGTTTGTTCGCCGGCAATTTGCGATTCTTCGGCAGATGTTAGCGTGGCTAAATAACCTTGTAATCCGTAATAATTGCTGGCTTGTGCAGCAGTTTTGGCGGCTGACCATGTGATTCCAATGTTGGGAACAAAAAGATAATAATGTCCGTTTGACGGCAAATAATTGGCTTGACCCACAGAGATGGAGAAATTCTTAACTCCGGTTGGATTGGCCGCGCTGGATGAAAATTCGACATCTTTTATTGCGGCTACCAATTCAATATAAGTTGGTTGTCCCGAAACTCCGGTTAGGGATAAAGTTCCGGCGATGGCATTCCAAGTTGTGGTTATGTTGGGATGACTACCGGTTAGTGTTAACACATCTTGTCCGGCATCATAGCCGCTTGAAATTTGAATATAAATAGCATCGATTCCGAGATCGTCCGGATCGACAATGGTCATATCAGTGACAATTTTCATGGAAGTTCCCGGGCAATATATTTGATCTCCTGTGGCTGTCAGCGTAGGGGCAATGTTTGCTATGGCATTTTTTACAGGCTGATTTTTTTGGGTGTTGATAGAATCTTTTGAAAAAAGAGCGTGATGGGAGCCGGTGCTTTCACTACCGATTATAAGTTGTCCGGTAAGTGTAAAAACAAGTAAAAATAGTGCCTCAAAAAACTTCTTTTTCATTTTATAAAAATAAAGAAAAGTAGTGCTGTTTTTGTGAAAATTATATTAAAAATAGCCTAGTGATTAATAATTTATTTTTTGAAATAAATCCCAAACCACAATTCCGGTACTGACCGAAATATTCAAGGAATGTTTGGTGCCCAATTGCGGAATTTCGATGGAACCATGACAAAGGTCAATGGCTTTTTGTGATACGCCATACACTTCATTGCCAAAAACTAAAGCGTATTTTTCGCCTTTTTCAATTTTAAAATCCTGAAGAAAAACGGCATTATCAACTTGTTCAATGGCGAATGTTTTAATGTTTTCTTTTTTTAGGTTTTCAATAACGTCAGTCACCTCTTTTTGATATTCCCATGAAACGGTTTCGGTTGCGCCTAATGCTGTTTTGTGAATTTCCTTGTTGGGAGGAACGGCTGTAATACCGCACAAATAAATTTTTTCAATCAAAAAAGCATCGGCAGTTCTGAAAACGGAGCCGATATTATGCAGACTTCGAATGTCATCCAGCACAATGATGATGGGTGTTTTTTCAGATTGTTTGAAATCGGTCACCGATTTTCTTTCGAGTTCTTTATTTTCTAGCTTTCGCATATTTTTTTGGCAAAGATATTCAAAAAAAAAGTCCCGATATATCGGGACTTTTCAGAATGTATAACTAAGTATGATTAACTTTTTGTTGGAGTGGCTTCAGCCGGAGCATCTGGCAAAATAGTTCCTTTGATAGTAAGAACTTTAGTTTCCTGACCTACTGCGTTTGATTTTACAGTTACTGTTTTAGTGAAAGCACCAACTCTGTCAGTAGCATAGTGTACTTTAATAACACCTTTTTCTCCTGGTTGGATTGGTTTTTCCGGTTTAGTTGGAACTGTACAACCACAAGAACCTTGAGTGCTTTCGATAGTTAACGGTTTGTTTCCGTTGTTAGTCAAAACGAATTCTCTGGTTCCTTCAGCATTGTGGGGAAGTGTACCATAATCAATAGTTTCATTTTCGAAAACCATTCCGGCACCGTCAACTTTTGGAGTTTCTACTTTAGCAGCTTCTTTTTTTACTACTTTTTTTGCTGTTTGTGCGTTTGTTGCCACACCGAAAACAGTTAATGCAGCTAATAAAATTATTTTTTTCATTTTTAAAAGTTTTTAAGTTTCTGAGACAAATCTATCCAAAAATTAAAACCACGGCTTTTTTTTTAGCTTAATATTAAATTAATTTTTATTCAGATGGCTATTCCCCTCAAAATATTTTAAATTCGCTTTCTTATAAATTTAATACGAAATCCATTGTCAGCCAAAGAAACTCAAGCCAAGGAAACTCCTTTAATGAAGCAATACAACGAGATAAAACGAAAATATCCCGATGCCTGTTTGTTATTTAGAGTAGGTGATTTTTATGAAACTTTTGGTGAAGATGCTATTCGTGCCTCTAAGATCCTAGGGATTGTATTAACCAAACGTGGCGCTGGTTCCGAAACGGAAACCGCTTTGGCCGGATTTCCGCATCATTCTTTAAATACGTATTTGCCCAAATTGGTAAAAGCCGGATTGCGCGTGGCCATTTGCGACCAGCTTGAAGATCCGAAAATGACCAAAACAATTGTGAAACGTGGTGTGACCGAATTGGTAACTCCCGGAGTTTCTATGAATGATGAGGTACTGCATTCGAAATCGAATAATTTTTTGGCTTCGATTTATTTTGGCAAAAAACAATTGGGTGTGGCTTTTCTGGATGTTTCTACGGGAGAATTCTTAACAGCTCAGGGTAATGAAGAATACATTGATAAGTTGTTGCAAAATTTCAGTCCGAGTGAGATTTTAATTCAAAAGAACAACAAAGCCCAGTTTAAAGACGCTTTTGGAGAAGATTTCAATGTCTTTTATCTGGAAGATTGGGTGTATAAAGAAGATTATGCTCAGGAGACCCTGAAGAATCATTTTCAGACGAATTCTTTAAAAGGTTTTGGAATCGAAGAATTGCCAGATGGGATTATTGCTTCCGGAGCCATTTTATATTATTTATCGGAAACACAACATAATAAAGTTCAGCACATCACTAATATTCAACGAATAGCCGAAGACGCGTATGTGTGGATGGACCGGTTTACAATTAGAAATTTAGAATTATACCACAGTCATTCCCAAAATGCCGTAACGCTTTTGGATGTGATTGACAGAACGCTTTCGCCAATGGGGTCAAGGCTTTTGAAACGTTGGTTGGCTCTGCCTTTGAAAGAGATTACAAAGATAAGAAGCCGACACGAAGTGGTTTCTTATTTGAAAGACCATCAAGAGATTCTTCAGAAGATGCAATATCAAATTAAGCAGATTTCCGATTTAGAGCGTTTGATTTCGAAAGTAGCCACTGGTAAAATTTCGCCCCGTGAAGTGATTTACCTCAAGGAATCCTTGGATGCTATTATTCCGATTAAAAGCTTAGCGCTGGAAAGCAAGCAGGAAGCTGTTCGGGTTATTGGCGATAGTTTGCATGCCTGTGATTTGCTTCGCGAAAAAATAAAAACAACCTTAAATCAGGATGCGCCGGTAGCCATTGCTAAAGGGAATGCCATTGCGACGGGGATTCATGCCGAGCTGGATGAATTGCGCAATATCGCCTTTTCCGGTAAAGAATATTTGGAAGGTATTGAGGCTAGGGAGTCGGAACGTACCGGAATTACTTCGTTGAAGATTTCGTTCAACAATGTTTTTGGATATTACATCGAAGTCAGAAATACCCATAAAGATAAAGTGCCGCCGGAATGGATTAGAAAGCAAACATTGGTTAATGCAGAGCGCTACATTACCGAAGAATTAAAAGAATACGAAACCAAAATTCTTGGAGCCGAAGAAAAAATCCATCAAATCGAAAGCCATTTGTTTGAACAATTGGTGATTTGGATTGGTACTTATATCAAACAAGTTCAGTTAAATGCTAATTTGGTAGCCCAATTGGATTGTTTGACTTCGTTTACGCAATTAGCCATAGAAAATGATTACGTGTGTCCGATTCTGGATGATACGTTTGAATTGGAAATTACTAACGGTCGTCATCCGGTAATTGAGAAACAGTTGCCTGTAGGAGTCCCGTATGTTGCTAATGATGTTTTCTTAGATAGAGAAACACAACAACTGATAATGATAACGGGACCTAATATGTCCGGAAAATCAGCCATCTTGCGACAAACGGCTTTGATTGTGCTTTTGGCGCAAATGGGAAGCTTTGTCCCAGCTGAAAAGGTAAGGATGGGAGTAGTCGATAAAATATTCACCAGAGTAGGCGCCAGTGATAACATTTCGATGGGCGAATCTACGTTTATGGTAGAGATGAATGAAACAGCTTCTATCTTGAATAATATTTCCGATAGAAGTTTGGTGCTCCTGGATGAAATAGGCCGTGGCACGAGCACTTATGATGGAATTTCCATTGCATGGGCGATTGCCGAGTTTTTGCATGAGAATCCGGCAAGACCAAAGACGTTATTTGCTACACATTATCATGAGTTAAATGAAATGAGTGAATTATTGCCAAGGATTCAGAATTATAATGTTTCGGTTAAGGAATTAAAAGATACGGTGCTTTTTATTAGAAAACTGGTAAAAGGTGGCAGTGCTCACAGTTTTGGTATCCATGTAGCTAAAATGGCCGGAATGCCGCAAATGGTGATTCAGAAGGCGCAGAAACTTTTAAAGAAACTGGAAAAGAATCATTCGAGTGATGCACTCAACGGAATCAAATCGGCCAAAGATGATATGCAATTGAATATTTTCAATTTAGATGATCCTTTATTGGAAGAAATCAGAGAAGATATCTTGAGTTTAGACATCAATACCCTAACTCCGGTGGAAGCTTTAATGAAGCTAAACGAGATAAAAAGAATGCTTCAGAAAAAATAATTTTCAAAGTAGGAATTGCTAATCAAAGCGTTATATTTTGAAAAAGTTTTTTTCAAGAAAAGGTTTGTATAATTCAATTTTAGTATTACATTTGCATCCGCAATACGGTACAAGTGTTGCCGTTCTTACTAAATTTAGAAATGCGAAAATAGCTCAGTTGGTAGAGCGCGACCTTGCCAAGGTCGAGGTCGCGGGTTCGAGCCCCGTTTTTCGCTCAACTATCATAATGCTCGAGTGGTGAAATTGGTAGACACGCTGGACTTAAAATCCAGTGAACAGCAATGTTCGTGCGGGTTCAAGTCCCGCCTTGAGTACTGAAAAACCGTAAACATTTAATTATTAATTGTTTGCGGTTTTTTTATTTCTTTTTCTTAGATTTTTTTTTGTGTCTAAATAAAGGTTTAAATATAAATTCCGGAAGTATAATGGAATTTAAATTGACTTAATTGTTGTGATAGGTAAGAGCAGTTATAGTTATGGCTTTTCGGATTTGTCCTCTTGTTCTTCCTGCTCTTTTTTTGAAAGATATGAATAATATTTTTTAATAAATTCCTCTCGTTTTATTTTTCGATCTATATCAGATAGCCAACGCATTACGAAAACTGCAATTATAAAAAAAAATATGGCAATTATAATGTCGGAAATGCTAATATTTAACATGATTGTTCGGTTTTATTCAAAGATACAATAAATCAGAATTTGTTAATCTACATTTTATGATTTTGTAGTATTAGGTTAATGATTCTTTTCAAAAAGAATATAAAAAAAGAAAGCCACGCATGGCGTGGCTTTAAATCTTTAAAAGATAATTAGTGTGTACTAATTATTTTTTTGCAGGTGCAGCTGGAGTAGCAGCTGGAGCTTCAGCTTTTGCAGCAGTTGTATCTGCAGCAGGAGCAGCAGTTGTGTCAGCAGCAGGAGCAGCAGTTGTATCAACAGCTTCAACAGCAGTTGAGTCAGTAGCAGCAGCGTCAGTAGTCTCAGCTTGTTTACAAGATACTACAGTTAATGCAGCAACAACAGCTAAACTTAAAAATACTTTTTTCATCTTACTTAATTATAAAAGGTTAATTATTAATTCGAGGCAAAGATATAAATTTTTTAATAGGTTAAAATTATTTTTTTAATTTTTTTTAAAAACCCATATTTTGCTTCGATAATTACTTACCAATAATCGTGCCAAAACAAAAAATAATGTTAAAATTCATCTTTTTCTCTTGGTGGAAATGATTTTCATCTCCTGTATCAGGTTTTCAGCACCGGCAAATTTATCCACCACAAACAAAACATACCGAATATCAACCATAATGTTTCTGCAAATTTCAGGCGAATAGAATACATCGCTCATGGTACCTTCCCAGACTCTATCAAAATTTAAGCCAATCAAATTTCCTTTAGCATCCAAAGCTGGACTGCCCGAGTTTCCTCCGGTGGTGTGATTGGTAGCGATGAAAGCCAACGGCATTTTTCCTTTTGAGCCATAAGCGCCATAATCCTTTTGGTTGTATAAATCAATTAGCTTTTGAGGAACATCAAATTCATAATCGCCGGGAATGTATTTTTCCATAACACCATCAAGATAAGTAAACGGTTCATAGGTAACTCCGTCATTAGGCTTGTAACTTTTTACTTTTCCGTAAGTTACTCTAAGTGTGCTATTGGCATCAGGAAAAATCCGGGCTGATTTTGGACTAAGTTCCAGTATAGCTTTCATGTAAGTTCTTTGGGTGGCTATGTTTCTTAAATTAATCTCATCATATTTGGGAGCAATATTTTTAGAATAAGCATCCGCCATTGCCTTGACTAATTGGTATCCTTTGTCGTTATTCAGTTTTTCTATGATGGTTTTAGTATCACCATCCAGTAATTCTTTGAAACCATTTAACGAAGTCAATTTGGAATTGTCAAACACATCCGTTGTTACTTTTGTTGCATCAATGCTGTTTAAAACTGATGGTAAAAATTGTTTTGGTGATTTTGTCGCATACAGGTTGATTAATTGTTCAAAAACAGTGCGATCTACTTCAACATTGTAATCTTTATAGAAATCTCCAATCCCGGTGGAAAGTGTGTTTTTCCGGTCGGTAAAAGCTTGCTCTCCTTTAGTGCTTAGTAATTGCTCTAATTGATATAGTTTGTAGCCAACGGAAAGAATTTCGGCATTTCTTGTAACTACTTCATTAAAATAATCTCTGGCCAAAGCGTAGTCTTTGATTTCGGCATAGTTTTTTTCAAAATCAGACAGAAGATTTCCATACTCTGCTTGTTTTCCGGCTTTTATCACTTTGTCTTGAAAAGCGGCTTCAAATTTTTGCTTGGCCGCAACCGCATTCGATTTTTTTAATCCTTTGGTTTCGCCTATCCATTTTTTCCAGGCATTCGCAATTCTACTGTATTTGGAAGCATATTGTATTTTGATAGCGTTGTCTTTTCGCATGAATCGGTCCAGGACTTTGAGGGTAGCGTCCCTAATTTCAACTTTTGCCGGGTCCGAAGTATTGACGATTTGCTCTACGGCAACAGCCGGTAAATACTCCGTAGTCGTTCCCGGATATCCCATAACCATAGTGAAATCATTTTCTTTTATTCCTTTAATGGAAATCGGGAAAAAGTATTTGGGTTTGTACGGAACGTTGTCAGCAGCATAAGCCGCCGGATGATTATTCTTATCGGCATAAATTCGAAACAACGAAAAATCCCCGGTATGACGTGGCCAAACCCAGTTATCCGTATCCGAACCAAATTTTCCAATCGAACTTGGCGGCGCACCAACCAAACGAACATCCTTATAGGTCTCTGTTACAAACAGCAAGTATTGATTGCCATCGTAAAAGTTTTTGATTTTGTTTTCCTGCCAGGCTTCTTTGGGCAATGAATTGGTAAGTGCCGTAATATTGTCTTGGATTTTCTTTTGCTTTTCGGCTTCTGAAGATAATGAAGCAACACCCTCCATAACTTTTGTGGTCACATCTTCAATTCTCACGACAAACATGGCAACGACACCGGCGCTGGGAAGTTCGTCCTGCATTTTATACGCCCAAAAACCATCGGTTAGATAATCATGTTCTACCGTCGATTGTTTTTGAATGGCACTATATCCACAGTGGTGATTGGTCAAAATTAAACCTTTGTCCGAAATCACCTCGGCAGTACAGCCACCATCAAATTGTGGCACAGCATCTTTCATGCTCGAATGGTTTACCGAATAAATTTCATCGGCACTGATTTTCATGCCCAGGTTTTTCATTTCGCTTTCGTTCATTCCGTTCAGTAACGAAGGAATCCACATGCCGCCCTGTTGGGCGCTGACTTGAACAAAAACGAACAGTAACAGTAATCTGAAAAATTTCATAAAGTAAAGATTGATTGAAGTAATGAGTTTGTGCTTTGGTTTATTTGTTACAAATGTGTTTCAAAATAACAGCCGTAGCGCCTTTGTTCATTTGTACAAAAGTTTCGCAAATGTGGCCTTTTTCATGACGAATGTCTTCGTTAGCAATCAAATTATGGAAAGCATCATTCAAATCGTTTTGAGTCGAAATCGAAACACAACCTTCCATATTAACTAAAGCAGTCGCTTCGGCAAAATGCGAATAATTAGGGCCAACCACAATAGGAATTCCGAAAGTTGCCGGTTCCAAAATATTGTGAACTCCTGGATGTCCAAAGCCGCCGCCAACATAAGCCATATCGGCATAGCTGTAAATTTTGGTCAGAATGCCAATGGTGTCAATGATGAAGATTTGAAAATCGGCCAAATTTTGATTTTCTTTTTCCGAAAATAAAACGGTTTTTTTAGTTATCGAGTTTTTCAATTCCTGAATTTGTTCCGATTTGATATTGTGTGGCGCAATGATGAACTTCACCTTTTCATTGGTTTGATTGATGAAATTTACCAGCAAGGCTTCGTCTTTTGGCCACGAACTGCCAATGACAATTGTAATTGTAGAGCCTTTAAACTGTTCGATAAAATCCAATGAATTGTCGCGTTCCAAAATTGAAACCACGCGGTCAAACCTAGTATCGCCTGATATTTTTACATTTTGATAGCCCAGAGATTGTAGTAGTTTTTTCGAACCTTCATTTTGCACAAAAAAGTAGTCGAAAGTGTTCAAAGCATTCCGATAAAAGCCACCATACCATTTGAAAAACGCCTGATTTTCCCTGAAAATTCCCGAAATCAGATAGGTTTTGATGTTGGCTTTTTTCAATTCATTCAAATAATTGGGCCAATATTCATATTTGATAAAGAAAACCAAATCGGGATGAACGAGTTTCAGAAACTGTTTCGCATTGGATTTGGTGTCTAATGGCAAGTAAACGGTAGCATCAGCAATGGTATTGTTCTTTCGGACTTCATAGCCTGATGGTGAAAAGAAAGTTACCACAATTTTATGATTGGGAAATTCCTGCTTGATTTTTTCCATCACCGGCAAACCTTGCTCAAATTCACCAAGCGATGCGGCATGAAACCATATTGTCTTGTCTTCCGGATTGATTTTGTCGGTTAACGTTTCAAAAACACTTTTCCTGCCATCAACAAACAGTTTGATTTTGGGACTGAAAAGCGCCAATACTTTCACGAGTTGTGAAGCCAAAACCAACAATACATTGTATAGAAAAAACATCCCTGAAATTTTGATGCGCTAAAATACGTTTCTTTTATGGAACATGAAATTCTACTACAGAATTTGTTACTTTTGCTACTCATAATTTTTTAAACATGAGAAAGATTCAAATGGTTGACTTAAAAAGTCAATACGAAAAAATAAAAGATACGGTAAACGCTTCAATTCAGGAGGTTTTAGATACTACAACTTACATCAATGGGCCTTTGGTTCACGAATTTCAAAAAAACCTTGAGGACTATTTAGGGGTGAAACATGTCATTCCTTGTGCCAATGGAACCGATGCGTTGCAAATTGCCATGATGGGCTTGGATTTAAAACCAGGCGATGAGGTAATCACAGCCGATTTTACGTTCGCTGCCACCGTGGAAGTTATTGCTTTGTTGCAATTAACTCCGGTATTGGTAGATGTAGATTTAGTCAACATGAATATTTCTATCGATGCCATTAAGAAAGCAATAACGCCAAAAACCAAAGCCATTGTTCCGGTACATTTATTCGGAAGAGCTGCCAATATGGAAGCGATTATGGCCATTGCCAACGAACATAATTTATACGTCATTGAAGATAATGCCCAAGCCATTGGAGCTAATTGTAAATTCTCTGACGGAACAAAAAAGAAAGCAGGAACCATCGGACACGTATCATCGACTTCATTTTTTCCATCTAAAAACTTAGGTTGTTATGGCGATGGCGGTGCTATTTTCACCAATGATGATGCGTTGGCACACAAAATCCGCGGTATTGTTAATCACGGAATGTATGTGCGTTACCACCATGACGTTGTGGGTGTGAATTCGCGTTTAGACAGTATTCAAGCCGGCGTTTTGAATGCGAAATTACCTTTGTTAGATGCTTACGGAAAAGCCCGTCAAGATGCAGCCCGCAAATATTCGGCAGCTTTTGAAGGACATAAGAATATCGTTGCACCAACGATTTGTGATAACTGCGATTGTCATGTTTTCCACCAATATACCTTAAGAATTATTGATGCCGACAGAAATGGTTTGATGGAACATTTATTAGCCAAAGGGATTCCGTGCGCTATTTATTATCCAATTCCGTTGCATTCGCAAAAAGCTTACCTGGATGTAAGATATAAAGAAGAAGATTTTCCGGTAACGAATCAATTAGTGAAGGAAGTAATTTCGCTACCAATGCACACCGAGTTAGACGACGAACAAATCAAATTCATCACGGATAGCGTTTTAGAATTTTTACAATAATTATGAAAGTAGTAGTAACAGGAGGTTTAGGGTTTATAGGGTCACACACCGTTGTTGAATTGCAAAACCAAGGTTTTGAAGTGATTGCCATTGACAATCTTTCCAATGCAGAAGAAAGCGTTTTGGATGGGATTGAAAAAATTACCGGCAAAAAACCCATTTTTGAAAACATTGATTTAAGAGAAAAAGTAGCTGTGCAGCATTTTTTCAAAAAGTATAATGACATAGTAGGAGTGATTCATTTTGCCGCATCTAAAGCTGTGGGAGAAAGTGTTGAAAATCCTTTATTGTACTACGAAAACAATATTAATGCTTTGGTGTATGTGTTGCAGGAACTTACAGCACTGCCTCAGGCGAATTTCATTTTTAGTTCTTCGTGTACGGTTTACGGTCAAGCCGAAAAAATGCCGATTACCGAAGACGCTTCGGTGCAACCAGCCTTGTCTCCGTATGGAAATACGAAACAAATTGGAGAAGAAATTATTACCGATACAGCCAAGGTTACCAATCTTAACTCTATTTTATTGCGCTATTTCAATCCGATTGGTGCGCATCCAACAGCTGAAATTGGGGAATTGCCGATTGGCGTTCCGCAAAATTTAGTGCCTTTTATTACACAAACCGCTATGGGCTTACGCGAAAAGTTATCTGTTTTTGGCGATGACTACGCAACACCGGACGGGACTTGCATTCGTGATTATATTCATGTGGTTGATTTGGCAAAAGCTCATGTGATTGCTTTACAAAGATTGCTCAGCAAACAAAATGAACAAAAAGTAGAAACCTTCAATTTAGGAACCGGAACCGGAAGCTCCGTTTTGGAAGTGATACACGCTTTTGAAAAAGTATCAGGGCAAAAACTGAATTACCAAATAGTGGCTCGCAGAGAAGGGGATATTACATCAGCTTACGCCAATACGGATAAAGCCAACAAGGTACTGGGGTGGAAATCACAACTTACGTTGGAGGAAGCTTTGGCTGCCGCCTGGAAATGGGAACAAAAAATCAGAAGCTAAATTTCTTTAACATACTAAAGATTACGGTAAAATGCGGTAATCGACTCCAACCGAAATGAGTGATAAACGCGATTTCAAACTACTTTTTTGTCTTTTTGTTGTAGCTATTGTTTGGGGTACAACTTATCTTGGTATTCGCGTGGCAGTGGAAACTATACCACCTTGGTACATCACCTCAAGCAGACAAGGTTTGGCAGCTTTAATTGTGTTAAGTGTGCTGCTCTACAAAAAACAACTTGCTTGGATCGGTTGGGAAAACTTTAAATTACAAGCAGTGGCTTCTCTATTAATGATAGTGGTAGCCAACGGATTTACCACCATAGCCGAGCAAAGTTTACCCAGCGGATTGACCTCTATATTGAGTGCGCTATCGCCTTTGGTAGTATTTATGGGCAGCACGATGTTTGGTTTGCAAAAGCCAAAAATCAGAGGTTTTGTGGGAGTCTTACTTGGTCTTTCCGGTGTCGTGTTTATTTTTAGAGATGGGCTTGGCGATATTTTAGATCCGAATTACAAAACAGGAGTATTATTTCTGAGCATCGCTATTTTGGCGTGGTCAGCGGGAACGGTGTATTCTAAAAAACATACCCACAAATCGAATAACATTGCCCTTAACTTATTCTACCAATTTTCGATTGCTTCTGTAGTTCAATTTGTATTGGCCTTAGTATTTACGCCCAATGTTGATTTCAGTGCCTGGAGTACGAGAAGTATTTTAGCGACTTTATATCTTTCGGTGTTTGGTTCCGTGATTGCATTTTTCTGTTATCACTATGCCTTGAAAAGAGTGACGGCTGTTCAGGTTTCCATCCTGAATTACATCAATACCATAATCGCGGTTTTCTTAGGCTGGTTGCTGTTGAATGAAGTCATTACTTTTGATTTCGTTATTGCAACAGCTTTAATAATTCTAGGGGTTTTTATAACCAATTACAAAAAGAAACAACTTCCGGAAGCACCAATAAATGACTAAAATTGTTTGACAATCTTTTTGACAGTTCTCGTTTTTTCTCCATCAATAATTAAAAAATAAACACCTTCCGATAAACCACCTACAGAAAAAGACTTTTCTAAGGTATTGGTTTCAATGTGCATCTTTTGATTTTCAACTACCTGACCTGCGAGGTTGGTAAGAGTAAAAGTATAATTTCCATTATCAATTCCATCTGCAGTCACATTGAACACATTGTTTGTCGGGTTTGGAAATACTTTAAAGGAATTGTCATTGGACACGTTATTAATCCCCAAAGAATGCACAATAGTAAACGTTTTAGAGCAGGTTACTCCATTGTAAGTCGCATCAAAAGTATAGGTGCCGTCAATCGTTGGCAACAATTTTGAAAAACCCCAATAACTGGTTTTGTAAAAGGTGGGTATGGTGTAATTCCAACTGTTAAAGGGACTTCCATTCGGATTTAAAATTCTCATCGCTATGGAAGTGCTGGCCGCAATTTCTCTCAGGAAAATATAAAATTTAGCATAACCCGGAGACAAGCCCGATCCTTGAAAAGGAACTAGGAAAGTATCACTTTCATTAGGCACATCGCTATTGGGACAAGTTGCCAAAGCAATATCAGAAGTATTCACAGAAACTTTCACTATAGCCGGTTCTGTATGTGGTCTTTGGGAAACCCACCACGAATTGGCATTCAAAAGATTACAGCTCCCGGAATAAGGATCTTTGTAAGTAGCACTCGTACTTCCGGAACGCACTTCAAAATGAAGATGAGGTCCGGTAGAACTTCCGGAACTTCCCACAACGCCAAGGTATTCTCCGGCCACTACCGTTTGTCCAACGACTTTACTGGTCACCGAGTTTTTTTTCATGTGCCAATACAAAGCTTGAGAGCCATCGGCATGCTGAATAATAATGGAGTTGGCGGTTAGGGAGTTGGAAGCGCAGTTTCGGTCAAAATTGCCATCAGCTCGTTGTACTATGGTGCCAGCCGCTGCCGCAACTACCTCAATCTGATTGTTGTCCATTTTGTAAAAACCATAAGGCGTGATAGCAATATCAGTTCCTTGATGACCGTCGTAGGTATTGGTTTCACAATTAAAATCCTGAATAGCGGTCGCTGCCGTATTTTGATCAACAAAAGCACCAATGAAATGGTATTGACATTGTGTAAAACCAGTAGCAGGCTTAAGTGGCCAAATAAAAGTAGTCGCCAGCGTGTTTTTGTGTGTGGTGTTTTCCAGTCGGAGTTTCTTCAGATTATCGCTGACTTCTTTGTCCAAAATGGAGTATTCCTGGGGAGAAATACACGGATGTTGTGCATCATTTTTTGGAAATAGCAGTTCACCACCATCGACTTGAAAATCTGTTGTGTTGTTTTGTGCACGGAGTAGGATTGATGCCAAAAGCAAAAAATTAAAACCTACTATTTTGAATATTTTTCTAATATTTTCCATAGTGAATGTATTTAATTATCAATCAAATGTAAACAAAAAACCCTCACAGCATTGGTTGTGAGGGTTTTTATTTCGTTACTTTTTAACGGCTTCCTTGACCTTTTTGGCGCCTTCTTCTACTTTTTCAGCGCCTTTGGCTACAACGCCTTTGACTTTTGCTTTGGCGGTGTCAATCGCCGTTTCGGCTTTCTCGGTTACCGTGTCGATTTTTTGTTCCATTTCAGTGCCAACGGCATCTTTGGCATCTTCAATTTTTTCTTTGGTTTTGTCTTGGCAGGATACCAGTGCAACAGCCATAAAAGCTGCCGCTAAGATTGTTTTTTTCATTTCTTTAAAGTTTATGATTAATTATGTTTTGACCAATACAAATGGAATGCCAAAGATTTTAATTTCTAACTATTTATGCCGAAATTGTTGCTACTTCTCTGTCGATTTTATTTACTAAACCAACCAATACTTTTCCGGGCCCAACTTCTGTAAAACTAGTGGCGCCATCTTTTATCATTTGTTGCACCGATTGTGTCCATTTTACCGGAGCCGTCAATTGAATGATTAAGTTTTTCTTGATTTCATTGGCATCCGAAACGGCACTGGCGGTTACGTTTTGATAAACCGGACAACTTGGGGTATTGAACGTGGTTGCTTCAATGGCTGCAGCCAATTCTTCCCGAGCCGGTTCCATCATAGGAGAGTGGAAAGCACCACCAACGGGTAATAATAATGCGCGTTTTGCTCCGGCTTCCTTCATGGCTTCACAAGCTTTTTCCACTGCTGAGAATTCGCCCGAAATCACTAATTGTCCCGGACAGTTATAATTCGCCGCTACTACAATTCCGTCAATAGAAGCGCAAACGTCTTCTACAATTTTATCTTCTAAACCTAAAACCGCTGCCATCGTTGATGGAGTGATTTCACAGGCTTTTTGCATAGCGATGGCACGTTGGGAAACTAATTTTAATCCATCTTCAAACGACAAAGTGCCGTTAGCCACCAAAGCTGAAAATTCACCAAGTGAATGTCCGGCCACCATATCAGGATGGAAGTTGTCTAGGGTTTTAGCCAAAATTACCGAGTGTAGAAAAACAGCCGGTTGGGTTACTTTGGTTTCTTTCAATTCTTCGGCAGTGCCTTCAAACATGATGTCTGTGATGCGGAAACCTAGAATTTCGTTTGCTTTTTCGAATAAGTCTTTGGCCAAAGCCGAGTTTTCGTATAGTTCTTTACCCATTCCGGTAAATTGCGCTCCTTGTCCTGGAAAAACGTATGCTTTCATCTGTTAGTTTTATTGTTTTGAAAAGCAAAAATACTAATAAAATTATAACTCAATCGAATCAATAATTTTCAATAACTGCTCATTTAATTCTTTATTGGAAATTAGTCCTTTCTCAACATCAAAATTTTCATTGAAACTTGGCAGCGAAAAACTACCTTTTACAATTCCACCCTGAAACGGCATTCTTTTTACCGCAATATCAAGAACAGAACTTCCACCTCTTGCACCTGGCGAAGTTGCCAATAAAAGCATTGGTTTTTCCTGAAAGGTTTTGCCATTGATACGTGACATCCAATCGAGTATGTTTTTGAAAGCCGTGGTATAGTTGCCGTTATTTTCAGCAAAGGAAATCAGGACCAAATCAGCATCACCAATTTTTTTGTAAAAGTCGTGTGCCAATTGTGGAATGCCGTCTTTCTTCTCCCTGTCTTTGGAGTAAATAGGCATTTCGTAATCATTCAAATCCAGCAAATCGACAGTTGCATTTTTAAACTGTTTTGAGGCGTAAGTCGCCAATTGTTTATTGATGGAATCGCTGCTGTTAGAAGCGCCAAAGGCTAATAGCTTATTCATTTGTCTTTATTAAGGTAATAAGTTAAAGCGCCTGATGGGCACTTTTTGATTGTCTCGATTATTTTCTCTGTTGTTGAGTCTTCGGGAGTTATCCACGGTTTTTCTTTGGGTTTGAAAACATCCGGATTGTTCCGTACGCAATTGGCAGAATGAATGCATTTGCCCGATTGCCACACTATGGTCACTTCGCCATTGGTGTATTCTTTGGTGAGGTCTTTCGGATCCATTTTATATAGTGGTGTTAATAGTTATTTTGTTTTTCAGGATTTTCGAAATCGGACATTTTTCAGCAATCAAAAGCAACCGTTCTCTTTGTTCGTCACTGATGTTGGTAGAAAAAGTTATTTCTCTGGCAATGGTAGTTTCCAATTCCGGGTTTAATTCCTGAGCTAAATTTAGTGAAATATTGATTTCGGGAATGTCCCAGCCTTTTCTATCAATGTACATTCTCAAAGTGGATAAAGTGCAACCCGCTAACGAGGCTAAGAATGTTGAGAATGGGTCAGGCCCAATATTTTGACCGCCTACATTTTCGGGTTCGTCCATCAGCAAAGTACCATTACGCCAAGAAATGGTACACAAATATTTTTGTGTACCAATTTTTCCTTCTACATTATTTTCTAAAAGATTGGCCATGATTACAACACGTCTCTAAATTCGGCAACTTTATCAAAAACACTTTTGGCAAACGGACAAAGCGGTATGATTTTGATGCTGTGTTCACGAGCATATTCCACGGCTTTGGTGACCATTTTTTTACCAAAACCTTTGCCTTCGTTTCCGGGTTTTACTTCGGTGTGATCGATAATGATTTTGTCATCGCCAGCAAAAACAAAGGTCATCATTGCCTCGTGTTTGCCCTCTACATCAATGTAAAAAAAGCCTTTTTTACCATCGATTTTTAATTGTACTTCGTTGTTCATAATGTTATGATTATTGTATCATTGGTACTTCCATTAGTAAAATCTCCGCATCACTGGTAGCTTCAAAAGTTACTTTCTCAAAATCGGTAATGCCTAAACCATCGCGTTGTTCTAATGGCTCACCGTCCACTTTTACGCTTCCTTTGATTACGAATACATACAATCCGTTGCCTTCTTTTTTGCGATCATAATCCAAAGTGGTGCCTTTATCCAAATTGCCCATGTGAAACCAGGCATCCTGATGAATCCAAACTCCGGCATCGTCTGCGTTGGGAGAAAGAATTTGTTGTAATTTATTATGACGATCCGTAGTGTCTAACGTAATTTGTTGGTAACGAGGTTCCACATTTCTGTATTTTGGAAACACCCAAATCTGCAACAAATTGGTTCTTTTATCGGTATTGGGATTGAATTCTGAGTGTTGAATTCCGGTTCCGGCGCTCATCACTTGTACGTCACCAAACTTAATTATTTCGGTGTTGCCCATGCTGTCTTTGTGTGCCAAATCCCCTTCGAGTGGAATGGTGATGATTTCCATGTTATCATGCGGATGTGTTCCGAATCCCATGCCGGATGCTACGATGTCATCGTTCAAGACTCTCAAGACACCAAACTGTACTCTGTCTGGATTGTAATAACTGGCAAAACTAAAAGTGTGGTGTGCGTTTAACCAACCGTGATCGGCATGTCCGCGTGTGTTGGCTTTGTGTAAAATGGTATTTTTCATGATGTATAAATGTATTAATTATTATGATACAAATTTACAATCAAGGAGCGCGGAGTGCACTTAATGTAGATTAAGAAATTATTTCTTCAGTAGCCGAGCCTTCATTTTGCTAAAGAACTCCGGCGTAACGCCAATAAAAGAAGCGATTTGTTTTTGTGGTACTTTTTGAATAAGCGTTGGGTATTTTTTACAGAATTTGTCAAAACGTTCTTCGGCCGTTAGGCTTAGGTTGTCCATCAAACGTTCTTGATTAGCCACTAAAGAATTTTCAATAAGGATTCTGAAAAAACGCTCCAGTTTCGGAATTTCCAAATACAGTTGTTCCTGATTTTCTTTTGACAATACCACTACTTCGGCATCTTCTAAAACTTCGATAAAAAGATTGCCCGGTTTTTGCGACAACAAACTGTACATGTCGCTAATCCACCAGCCTTCGCAGGCAAAGCTTAAAACATGCTCAACAATATTGTCATTGATGTTGAAACTTCGCAGCAAACCGGAATTCACAAAATAGCCTTCCTTACAAACCTGACCGGCATTTTGCAGTATGGTCTTCGCCTTGAATTGTTTGGTTTCGGTTTTGGACAAAAACAAAGCTTGCTCTTCTGGAGTAAGGGTTACAATTTTGGAGATATTATCTAAGATTTGCGCCATCGCTGATTACTCTTTTACCGGAAGTAATTTGAATGAGGTCACTACAAAACGATTGTTTTTTATTTCGCCAACTACTTCAGCTTTGCGAACCATATTACAAAGACCGTCTTCGGCATGAGCATCGCCGTGTTCGTCAATTTTGGTGCCGTCAACGAAATAGGTTTTACCATCTATGCGAACGGCTAAATCACAACCGTTGGCTTTCATTCCGAATTGGCATAGCCCACAGGAAACTTCAACAATTTGGGCTTTGGGTTGGTCTTGCGCGTTTATCGAAAAGCAGACCACAAGAAGTAAAACAGAGATAATTTTTTTCATAAGGCTTGGTTTTAAAAAGCCCCAAGTTTCCTTGAGGCCGTATGTTTTAAGCTAATGCTTCTTTGATTCTTTTGAAAGCTTCTGTCAGCAATGCTTCGCTGGTAGCATAAGAAATTCTAATACAGTTTGGGTTGCCAAAAGCATCTCCGGTTACCGTGGCTACATTAGCTTCGGATAATAAATACATCGAGAAATCATCGGCGTTAGCAATCAATTTACCGCGTAATGTTTTACCAAAAAACGAAGAAACATCAGGAAAAACATAGAAAGCTCCTTCGGGAACATTTAGTTTGATGCCTGGTATGGCTTTGGCTAAACCAACCACCAAATCTCTACGGTTTTTAAAAGCGGCTACCATATCGTTCAAAACGCTAGGATCCGCGTCAACAGCGGTAATCGTAGCTCTTTGCGCAATCGAATTAGCACCGGAAGTTACTTGCCCTTGCATTTTGGTACAAGCTTTGGCAATAAATTCAGGAGCGCCAATGTATCCAATTCTCCAACCGGTCATGGCAAAAGCTTTGGCTACACCATTTACTGTAATGGTTCTGTCGAATAAGCCCGGAATCGTTCCGATGCTGCAAAACGTTCCCGAGAAATTGATGTGTTCGTAGATTTCGTCAGAAACGATATAAATGTTGGGATGTTTTTCTAATACTTTGCCAATAGCGGTCAGTTCTTCGCGATTGTATACCGAACCACTCGGATTGCAAGGGGAACTGAACCACATCATTTTGGTTTTTGGTGTGATGGCTTTTTCCAATTGTTCTGCCGTCATTTTGAAATCAGTGTCAACCGAAGTTGGAACTTCTACAGGAACCCCGCCGGATAATTTGATGATTTCGTAATAAGAAACCCAGTACGGTGCCGGAAGAATAACTTCATCACCATCATTCAGCATGACTTGAGCCACATTGTATAACGATTGCTTAGCCCCGGTAGAAACCACAACGTTTGCTGGTTTATAGTCAAGATTATTATCTCTTTTGAATTTTCGGCAAATGGCTTCTTTTAAATCCATGTAACCGTCAACTGGCGTATAGGTGCTGTAGTTTTCGTCTATCGCTTTTTTAGCCGCTTCTTTGACAAAATCAGGCGTGTTGAAATCGGGTTCTCCTAAACTTAAACTGATGATGTCTTTGCCCTGAGCTTTTAATTCTCTGGCCAAAGCAGCCATCGCCAAGGTTTGCGAAGTAGATAAATTATTGATTCTGTCTGATAATACGTTGTTCATGGTGTAGTGTAGTAGATTATGGTAAATAAAGAGACGCCAATAAAGGCGTCTGATTTAAATTTATGCTAATTGAGGCTGTCTTCCCAGTTCCCTCAGATGTCTGAAGTGAGAGATGATAGCGGCTCTGGTGGTTTTGAATTCGTAGTATGGCAATTCACATTCTGCTGCGGTTTGTTTAACTATTTCAGCAATTTTATCGTAATGAACATGGCTGATGTTTGGGAACAAATGGTGCTCAACTTGGTGATTTAACCCTCCAGTGTAGTAGTTTACTAACCAGTTTTTCGGAGCAAAATTCGCAGTTGTAAATAATTGGTGGATGGCCCAGGTGTTTTCGATTTCGCCATTATCATCCGGAATAGGATTCTCAGTTTCTTCGACTACGTGGGCTAATTGGAAAACAACACTTAAGATAACGCCGGCAGTATAATGCATCACTAAAAAGCCTAAAACCACTTTCCACCACGTAATACCCATAACCATCGGAATCACCAACCAAATAGAGAAATAGATGATTTTAGTAATGATTAATGTGGTCCAACGAACGACAGGTTTTTTGAATTCACCGTAGGATAAATTTCGTTTCAAATAGCGTTTCATTTGAAGGAAATCGGTAGTGATGGCCCAGTTAAACGTCAGCAATCCGTATAAGAAAACGGAATAATATTGTTGAAATTTATGAATGCGGTACCATTTCGCTTCTTTGGTAAAACGCATGATTCTTCCTGCTTCTAAGTCTTCATCGTGTCCCAATATATTGGTGTAGGTGTGGTGTAATACATTGTGTTGTACCTGCCAGTTGTATACATTTCCGGCCAAAATATAAATGCTGCCTCCCATGAATTTGTTTACCCATGATTTCGAAGAATAAGCACCGTGATTCCCATCGTGCATAACATTCATGCCAACCCCGGCCATACCAATTCCTATAACAACATTAAGTAAAAGATATACCCAAAATGGCATATCCATAGCTAATAAAATGAAATATGGTGTTAAGAAAATGGAAAACATCACTACGGTTTTCAAGTGTAATTTCCAGTTTCCGGTTCGGTCAAGGTTATTTTCTTTGAAATAGTTGTTCACTCTGGAATTTAAGGTCCTGAAGAATTTCAAGTTATCACTTTTAGAAAATATGGGTGTTGTTGCGTTCATTTCGGTAATTCAAATTTTGCCCAAAGATAATTATATAATTATTTTTAAAGATTAAAACAAATCATAATTATTAACCAAAAGCACTATTTTTGTTGAAAATTGTATTTATGGAAGAAATTATCAAACAATTTCCTAATCTTACTGAAAATCAACTCCTACAGTTTCAAAAACTGGAAGCTTTATACCAAGATTGGAATGCTAAAATTAACGTGATTTCCCGTAAAGATATTGACGAACTCTATACCAAGCACGTGCTGCATTCTTTGGCTATAGCCAAAATTCAACCCTTTGAAGCCGGAACTTACATTTTGGATGTGGGAACGGGTGGTGGATTTCCAGGTATTCCGTTAGCGATTTTGTTTCCGGAAACGCGTTTTTATCTGATAGATGTGATTGCCAAAAAAATAAAAGTGGTGCAGGCCGTTGCTGATGCTTTGGGACTTAAAAATGTAAAAGCGGAACAGCTCCGTGCCGAAAATGTAAAAGGGGATTTTGATTTCATTGTAAGCCGCGCCGTGACTAACATGCCCGATTTTGTTTCCTGGATTAAAGACAAAATCAAAAAGCAAAACAAGCACGAGTTGAAAAACGGAATTCTCTACTTAAAAGGCGGTGATTTAACCGAAGAATTAAAAGATTTCCCAAACGCTACCGAATACAACATTGCAGAGTTCTTCTTGGACGAATTTTTTGAAACCAAAAAAGTGGTACATTTACCACTGAAGTTTAAAGCCTAATTGCTTACTCTTTCAAATTTTTGAGCACAGCCTTCGATGCAGGGAAAACTTAAGATTAAATTTTCTCCATCCAGATGATAACTAATGGTTACACCTTCCGGAAACCCGCAACTGGCAGTCGAAATTTGGTCTTCATCAGCTAAATATGGCGTTGTAAAAGTAGTAGTGGTTTCGGGACCCATTTCACATAATGAATAATTGGAAACTATGTTTCCATTACTTAAAAACTCGAGCGTTCGGTTGCCGGTTACATCCACAAAAATGCCACTGCCATCTCCCGGATCAATTAGTTCCTGGGTTAATTTCCACTTTCCTAAATAAGCGGTTGTTTCTGATTTGCTATGATCATCATTATCCGAGCAGGAAAAAAGAATTAGACACAGAAACAAATGTTTAAGTAGTCGTTTCAAGATTTTACGATTTTCTTAGTTATACTCCCGTTTTCATTACCGATGGTAATAAGATAAATACCTTTGGTAAGCGAAACAGGAATTTCAAAAGATTCGGTAATGGTTTCGTTTTTCGATTGATAAACCGTTTTTCCCATCATATCTGTAATGGAGATTGACTCATGTTCAAGAACAGTCGGAGTGTTGATTTCTATGGAATTTTGCACCGGGTTTTTTATCCAAAGCGCTCCTAAAGCATAACTCGAATTGTTTAATGGAATTGCTTCAAATTTCTCTAAAGTAGTATCCGTTTGGTCGATTGACATCAACGGAACAACAGCCGCTGTGGTAACGCTTCTGAAAATAGGATTGTTAGATACTATAGAGGAATCATAATAACTGTAAGACGTTTGTGTTACAGTTCCCACATTAGTGAAGAAACTATAATTTAAGGAAATAGTAAGCACCGTTTTCAATCGTGTCACATTCCCGGAATAGGCTCCCGTTCCGAAATTGTTAAGAGTTAAAGTTCCGTAAGCATCTACAGTAGTTACCAAAGTTCCGGAAAAAGTTCCTGAGTACGTGGTGTAAACATAATTTCCGGCCACAGTATCCGAATTTGAAAAGCCATAATTCATTGGGAAAGCGCCAAGTGTTGCATTGTTGGTGTTAAAATTGGCATCCAATCCACCGCCATTTATTCCGGTGATAGACAAGACGTTTGCCGCATTTTTAGTATACATTTTAGAGGTTGTAGTAGCGGAATTCACCGTGCTGTTCGAAACAATTACGGTTGTCGTTCCCGGATAGGAAGACGTTTCTGTTGAGGTGGGAGCCACATACGTGCGAACTTCCGTTCCAAGGGCAGTTAACTGATTGAAATTCCATGTTTGATTGGCGCCGGTGGCACTGTGGTCTAGGGCGCTGGCCGAAGTCACAAGGCTAAAGGAAGAATTATCGGCTCCGTAAAAAGTTGGTATCGGACTTTGAGCGAAAGAAAGTGCTGCGGTAAAAAATAAAGAGAAGAGTAGTTTTGTTTTCATAATTTGACAGTTATATAGAAGTCCGAAGATACAAAAAATTCATTTTCAACGGAATAAAAAAAGTCCAAGCGAATACTTGGACTTTTTGATATAAATGTAACACACAATTATTCTCCTAAAAACGGATAACGGTAGTCTTCCGGAGTTACCATGGTTTCTTTGATAGTTCTTGGCGAAACCCAACGCAATAAGTTTTGCATTGAACCCGCTTTGTCATTGGTTCCCGAAGCTCTGGCACCACCAAAAGGCTGCATTCCTACTACAGCTCCCGTTGGTTTGTCATTGATGTAGAAGTTTCCGGCACTGTTTTGTAACGCCAAAGTAGCTTCCTGAATGGCATAACGGTCTTGGCTGAAAACGGCTCCGGTCAACGCATACTCCGAAGTTCCGTCAACTAAGGCTAACGTTTCTTTCCATTTAGCATCTTCGTATACATAAATAGTCATCACCGGTCCGAAAAGTTCGGTTTCCATTGTAGCGTACTTTGGATTGGTGGTAACGATAACGGTTGGTTCAATGAAATACCCTTTTGATTTATCATAATTACCGCCCACAATGATTTCGGCATCAGCATCGGCTTTAGCTTGGTCAATGGCTTTGGCCAATTTATCAAATGACCCTTCGTGGATAACGGCTGTAATGAAATTACCGAAATCTTCCGGAGAACCCATTTTCATCGATTTCACGTCAGTGATTAATTGAGCTTTCACGGCTGGCCATAAACTTTGCGGAATGTATCCTCTGGATGCTGCCGAACATTTTTGACCCTGGAATTCAAAAGCACCACGGGTGATTCCGGTAACGACTTGTTTTACATTAGCACTTGGATGCGCTAACACGAAATCTTTTCCACCGGTTTCCCCAACGATTCTTGGATAGGTTTTATACGTATGAATATTTTCTCCAATTTTTTTCCAGATTTCTTTGAATACGAAAGTGGAACCGGTATAATGTACTCCGGCAAAATCAGGATGTTTTAAAATAGTATCAGTAATCATCACCGGATCCCCAAAAACTACATTGATAACGCCATCCGGAACTCCGGCTTCTTTGAAAATATCGATAATGATTTTGGCCGAAAATACTTGGCTGTCACTTGGTTTCCAAACCACAGTATTACCCATCAAAGCCGCACTGGCTGGAAGGTTGGCTGCAATAGCGGTAAAGTTAAACGGTGTAATCGCATACACAAATCCTTCTAACGGGCGGTATTCTACACGATTCCAGACATCAGAAACTGATTTGGGTTGGTCGTTATAAATCTGCGTCATGAATTCTACGTTGTAACGCAAAAAGTCAATCAACTCACAAGAGGCATCAATTTCAGCCTGGTAAATCGTTTTCGATTGCGCAATCATAGTTGCTGCGTTGATTCTAGCGCGGTATGGACCGGCAATCAATTCGGCTGCTTTTAAAAAGATAGCGGCTCGTTGTTCCCAAGCCATGTTGGCCCAGTTTTTTCGGGCTTCCAAAGCAGCAGCAATCGCTTTTTCGATGTGTGTTTTTTCGGCTAAATGGTATTTCCCTACGACGTGTTGATGATCGTGAGGCGCTGTCATGTTGCGCGTATTTCCGGTGCGAATTTCTTCGCTGCCGATGTAATTAGGAACATCAATCGTCTCGTTCCACATTTTCTTGTAAGCGGCCAGTACGGCTGCTTTTTCAGGTGAATTGGGAGCGTAAGATTTTACGGGTTCATTAACCGCTTTTGGGACATGAAAGAATCCTTTTGGCATAACTATTTTATTTTTGAAAATTTGACAAATTGAAAATGTAACAACTCATTTAGTATGAATTATTAAAGTTGTAGCAAAAGTACAAAGGAAATTTTGAATTTTTAGCAATAGGAAATTAAAGATTGCGTCGTTTCTCGCAAAGCCATTAATTCAAAGCAAATGGTGCGCTCAATTTAAAAGAAGGCACAATTACTTTAAAAGTTTTGGTCGAAGTAAAATTAATCATGTTGAAATAACCACTCATGGCTCCGAAAGGGGATGACAACAAACAGCCGGAATTATAAGTGTGTTTTTCGCCAGGTTTTAATACCGGTTTTTTACCAATCACGCCTTCGCCATCAACAATTTCGACATTATTAAGCGAATCTAAGATTTCCCAATGACGGGAATTTAATTGCACTGAATCCTTGCTGTGATTTTCGATGGTGATTTCATAACTAAAGGCAAAATGAATCTTGTAGTTCTTGAAGTAAGTACCTTCAAAACTAGTCAAAACCGAAATTTTTATGCCTCTTGTTATTTGTGAAACCATGTGGTACTGATTGTATTGCGATGTCAAATTTACGAAAAATACAATTTGATAGTTTAATTTGGTGTTAATTTTTATTAATTGGTAATGTCAACCGAGCTGGCAATTCCCTTCCCTATGATTCGGTCGTAACGCTGATTGTTTTCGCGATAATACACTAAGGCAAAATAATTGTTTTCCGTTTGATGAAAATTGCCGTCAATAGCATTTTCTTCATCAATTTTGCCATTGCTGTCAGCGATTACATATTGGTAATTGGTAAATCCCTGTTTAATCATTATGGCTTTTTCATACACGCCTCTTTCGGCATTGTAGTCCATTTTGTTCTCATCAGTAATAGCGTAATTGTTGAACATTCCGTTGACATAAATCGATTTGTTGCCATAATAACCCGGTGCCGAAAGGGTAAAGAAAACCCAGGAATAATCAGCTTCTACTTCATTGTTTTCAGCATTAATGTTTTTGATGATGAAATTACCATCAATGTCAGGGAAGTAAGTATAAGGTTTATCTGCTCGGGCTTCATTGGTGTATAAATGAGCATTGTATAAGCCACCTTTAGAATCTACCCGGAAGATGCTGTTATTGGCCGCCCGAATGTCTTTGTTTTCAAAAAACAGGAATTCATTGCCTGCCCAAAATTGGGTTTCAGTATCGTATTTGTAAATTAAATCGTTGCCAATGGTGTACTGTGGTTTGACATTGGTAATGGCATTACTGAATTTTCCGTTTTGCAGCAGCATTACTTTTACGTTGGTCAAAGGACTTTGAAAATTAATCGTGGCTGATTTTATAGCAAATTCGATATTTTGTTTCTGATTGATAACGGCTATGTTTCGGGCTCGTTTGACTTGCATGGGCACTGAAACCAAATCTTCATACAGGATGAATTTTTTGGTAAAAACCACTTCTTTGTCATCGTTTAAAATTTTCAGCACATAATTTCCGCTAACGCGAAACTGTGTCAATCGGTTGGGAAACGAAACGCGATAATGCGAGTAGACTTGCAGCGAATTGAACGAATTGGTATAATCCTGAATCCTTTGGTCATCAAAACCGTTTAAATATTCGTTTTTGGATAATTGCGAAGGCTGCCAGTCGTAATCACAATGCGTGATGCTGTAATAATAATTGGCTTCATTACCATACAAATCATCAAACTGCAACTGAAAACTATCACCCAAGGCAAATATAGGTACGGCATTTTGTCCGTTTTGAACAAAAGTTACTGTTTTAATGTTGTAGGGAGGAGCAACTTCCACTTCTGCCTGAGAGAAAGCAGTTATCGAAAGTAGAAGTAATACAAAAGTGATAAAGCTCTTTTTAAACATGGTTTTCGTTTTCTAATGGTAAATATAATAATTATTAGCACATTAATTATGCCGCTTTACTCACTAAGCTAATCTTAAGTTAAAAATAATCATTGCGTGTTTTTATTTAGTAGTTTCACAATAAATGTAATATTTATCCGTTATTATTTTAGTTAACAACAAAACCTAAAACTTTATGAAACAAATTTTAAAATCGGTACTAGTACTTTTTTTGTTTCCGGCAGCAATGCTTGCTCAGGATTTAAAAGAAACTGATGGGATTCCTTTTGATCCGAATGTTAAAAAAGGAACCTTGAAAAATGGAATAACCTACTACATCAGGAAAAATGCCAAGCCAGAGAATAAAGTCGATTTAAGACTGGTGATCAATGCAGGCTCTATCCTTGAAAATGACGACCAACAAGGACTTGCTCATTTCATGGAACACATGAATTTTAATGGCACAAAGCGATTTCCTAAAAATCAATTAGTAGATTATTTGCAAAGTATCGGTGTAAAATTTGGAATTCATTTGAATGCCTATACCAGCTTTGATGAAACGGTTTATTTCCTTCCGATTCCTTCCGATAATCCGGAAAAATTGGAAAAAGGATTTCAGATTATTGAGGACTGGGCTTTTAATGCCAATTTAACTCCCGAAGAAATCGACAAAGAAAGAGGCGTAGTTCTCGAAGAATACCGTCTTGGCTTGGGTGCCGATAAGAGAATGGAAGACAAGTATATTCCAAAAATAATGTACAAATCGCAATACGCCAATCGTTTGCCAATTGGGAAAAAAGAAATTCTGCAGAATTTTAAATACGATAAGTTGGTGAGTTTTTACAAAGATTGGTACCGACCGGATTTAATCAGTGTCATTGTAGTTGGTGATATTGATGTGGCTCAGATGGAACAAAAAATCAAAGATCACTTCGAAAAATATCAAAATCCGGCCAATGAAAAACCAAGGAAAACCTTTGAAGTTCCTAATCATAAGGAAACTTTTGTAGCCATTGAAAGCGATAAAGAAGCGGCACAAACGCAAGTGCAAATTCTATATAAAGATTACGGCCTGAGAAAGAAAAAGAAAATCATTAAGGATAATAAAGATGAATTGGTAGAAGGTTTGTTTACCACCATGTTAAACAACCGATTAAACGAGTTAATTAATTCGCCGACACCGCCCTTTACGTATGGTTTTACGTTTCACGGAGGTACTTTTGCCCGAGACAAAGAAGCATTCCAATCGTTTGCCATGATTGACGAAAACAAACAATTGGAAGCCTTGAAAGTCTTGGTTTCGGAAAACGAAAGAGTGAAAAAGTTTGGTTTTACTGCCGGAGAATTTGAAAGAGCCAAAAAGGAGATTTTATCCAGAACCGAAAATCAGTACAATGACAGGGACAAAACAGAATCCGAAAATTTTGTTTGGGAATGCCAATCCAACTTTTTAGAGCAGGAACCTATGCCGGGAATAGAGTGGAGTTATCCAACCATTCAGAAGATGTTACCCACCATTACTTTGACCGAAGTGAATGCTTTAATAAAAGACTTCTTAAAAGAGGATAATAGGGTAGTGGTCATAACAGCTCCGGAAAAAGAAGGGCTGAAAAAAGTAACCGAACAGGAAGTATTAGCCGCTATTAAAATAAATACGGCTGATTTGAAACCTTATGAAGACAAAGCCGTTGCCAGCAGTTTGTTGAGAAATTCAATAACAGAAGGGTCTATTGTTAAAAAAGAAACCAATGCCAAAATTGGAGCCACCACCTTAACATTGTCCAACGGAGCCAAAGTAACCTATAAAAAAACCGATTTCAAAAACGATGAAATTTTGTTGGAAGCCGTAAGTTTTGGAGGAACTAATTTGTATTCCAATGACGAAATTAAAAAAATACAATTTGCCAATGGCGGACTCACTCAGGCCGGGTTTTCGGGACTAAATCAAAACGATATTGATAAGTTTATGTCGGATAAAATTGCAACGGTTACGCCTTATATTTCCAACACTACCGAAGGATTCAGAGGGGAAACCACTCCCAAAGATTTAGAATATGCCTTCCAAATGCTTCACGCTTATTTCACAGATTTGAATTATGATGCCGCTGCTTTTGAAGGATACAAACAAAAGCAATCTAACTTTTTTGAAAATCTGGTAGCACAACCTAATTTCTATTTTCAACAGGAATTTTATACCTACCTGAATAAAGAAAATCCAAGATGGAACGGAATTGTTCCAACCGCCGAAAAATGGGCTGCTACCGATTATCAATTGGCTTATAACAAATACAAAGAGCGTTTTGCCAATGCCGGTGATTTCGAGTTTTTCTTCGTAGGGAATGTAGATGATGCTACTATGGAAAGTTTTTCCAAAAAATACATAGCCTCTCTTCCATCCAATACAACTAAAGAAACCGCAAAAGATTTAGGCTACCGACTTTTAAAAGGCGATCTCAAAAAAGTAGTTAATAAAGGTAAAGATCCCAAAAGTAATGTGACGATTATGTATTATGGTGATGCAACTTATGATGCCAATGAAGCTTATTTACTGAAAGCATTGGGCGATATATTGACCATAAAATTGATAGAGGTGATCAGGGAAAAGGAAAGCGGAGTGTATACGGTAAACGCACGTGGCAGCATGAGTAAAGTGCCTTATGGGTCTTACAATTTCAATATTTCTTTCCCATGCGGTCCGGAAAATACGGAAAAACTAATCACCGCTTCTTTGGGCGAATTGAATAAAATTATTGCCAATGGTCCAACCCAAGTCGATCTGGATAAATTCAAACAAGCCGAGCTTTTAGAGTATAAAAAGCAAATGAAAGAGAATAAATATTGGATGGCTAATTTTACTAAATCCTACACCAATGATGCTAAACCGGAAGATATTTTAGAATTGGAAGCCAAAATTAACGGAGTGACTGCTGCTCAAATTCAAGAGGTAGCTAAAAAATATGTGTCAAAAGACAAAACTATAGGAGTTTTAATGCCTGAATAGTTTATGCTTTACCAAGAAAAGCCATCATGCCGAAAAGTGTGGTGGCTTTTTTATTTAAAACAAACGGGAATGATTTCGCCTTGAGCCAAACAATACTTCTCGACCAATTCCGGCGCAATTGTATTCGTATAATCTTCTTCAACTACTTTGAAACCAATGCTTCTCAGTTTGTCAAAATAGTCTCTGCCATACACACGAACGTGGTCGTATTGCCCGAAGATTTTGGCGCGCTCTTTTTGATCTACGATGCTGTCATCCGAAAAAGTAGTAGCCCGCGATAAATCCTGTGGAATCTGAAAAATCCCCATGCCGCCGGGTTTTAGCACGCGATACAATTCCTGCATGGCTTTAGTGTCATCCGGTATGTGTTCCAATACGTGGTTGCAAAGAATAAGATCATAGCTGTTGTCTTCAAAAGGCAGATTACAAATATCGGCTTTGACATCCGCCAAGGGCGATAGTAAATCGGTAGTGGTGTAATCGATGTTAGTTTGCTTCTTAAAGCGTTTGTAAAATTCCTGTTCGGGTGCAAAGTGCAGTACTTTCTTTTTGGTAGTCGAGGTAAAAAAATCAGTTTCATTCTGTAAATACAACCACAATAAGCGATGTCTTTCCAGCGAAAGCGTACTGGGAGATAACACATTGTTTCTTTGGTTGCCATAACCATAAGGCAAAAACATTCGGAAACTTTTCCCGTCAATCGGGTCAGTGAAACGATTGCCTTTTAACAACAAAGCCAAAATTGGTCGAACCACGATACTCAAACGAATCAGTATGGGTCTCGGAATGGTATTTAGGATGAACTTAAAGATTTTTTTCATTACAGCACTAATGGGTTTTTACGGAATTCATCTTCCTCATTACTCACAATTCCTAAGGCTTTGTAGATATATCCAAAAGTCGAAAGCAATTCCGGTTTGCCGTCAATCAAAGCTACGTCGTGTTCAAAATGAGCGCTTGGTTTACCGTCAGCGGTCAAGATAGTCCAGCCGTCTTTGAGTTGTTTGATGTTTTTGGTACCCATGTTAATCATTGGTTCAATGGCAACGACCATGCCTTCTACGAACAGTTTTCCGCGACCGCGTTTGCCATAATTCGGCATTTCCGGATCTTCGTGCATTTTAGTGCCTAATCCGTGTCCGACTAATTCGCGAACTACGCCATAACCATGACCTTCACAATATTTCTGAATGGCATTACCAACATCTTCCACACGATTGCCGGCTCTGAATTCTCGGATGCCAACATACAAGCTTTCTTTGGTAACTTTCAATAATTTTTTAACCTCGGGAGCGACTTCTCCAATTTCAAAAGAATAGGCGTGGTCGCCATAAAATCCGTTTTTCAAAACCCCGCAATCTACCGAAATCACATCGCCTTCCTGCAACGGAACATTGTTCGGAATACCGTGAACCACTTGCGCATTCGGACTCATACACAACGAATTCGGGAAATCATACATGCCCAGAAATCCAGGGATTCCGCCGTTGTCTCTAATAAATTCTTCGGCAATTTTATCTAGTTGTAATGTAGTCACACCGGGTTTAATGACTTTGGCCACTTCGCCTAATGTTTTCGAAACTAATAAAGCACTTTCGCGCATCAATTCAATTTCTTCTCTTGTTTTTGGGATAATCATCTGCTTCAATTTTCAGTTGGCAAAAGTACAATTTTATACTGATTCTGAATAATCAGAACTCAGAAATGAGTTTTATCATATTTTTGGTTGTTTTAGTGGAATACCTTTGCGTAAATTTTTTAGTTATGAGCAAATATGTTAGTGCAGCAGTAGCTGTACAAGTCGTAAAATCTAATGACCGGGTTTACGTTCAGGCAGCAGCGGCAACTCCCAGTATTTTGACCAAAGCCTTGGCCGAAAGAGCCTCAGAATTGCGCAATGTTGAGGTGTGTCATTTGCATACCGAAGGCGAGGCCGCTTATGCCAATCCTGAATTAGCAGAAAGTTTTCATGTCAATTCCTTTTTTATTGGTGCCAATGTGCGCCACACCTTAGCTGCCGGAAACGGTTCATATACCCCCGTTTTTCTGAGTGAACTGCCTCATTTATTCCGCAAACAAGTGTTGTCACTCGATGTGGCATTTATCCATGTTTCCCCGCCGGATAAGCACGGGTATTGTTCGTTAGGTGTTTCGGTAGAGGCTACCGTAGCGGCTATTGAAAACGCCAAAATTGTCATCGCCCAAGTCAATCCGCAAATGCCAAGAACCTTTGGTGACGGCATTCTTCATGTGGACGAAATAGATTATTTAGTCGAAGTGGATGTGCCTATTTATGGTCATGCGCCTTCCTTATTTTCCAAAGAAGAAGAAAAGATTGGAGAGTATGTTGCTTCTTTAATTGAAGACCGAAGCACACTGCAAATGGGCATCGGTTCTATTCCGAATGCGGCACTTAGTAAATTGAAAAACCACAAGGATTTAGGGCTACACACCGAAATGTTTTCCGACGGGGTGATTGATTTAATCGAAAGCGATGTGATTAACTGCAATTATAAAGGCACTTTGCGGGGTAGGGTATTGGCCACTTTCCTTATTGGTTCCAAACGATTGTATGATTTTGTCAACGACAATCCGTTTATCGAAATGAAAGAATCCTCTATGGTAAATGATACCGCGCGTATTCGCAAAAACCCGAAAATGATTGCCATCAACTCAGCCATAGAAGTGGATGTAACCGGACAAGTATGTGCCGATTCCATAGGACCCCGAATGTATTCGGGCGTAGGAGGACAAATGGATTTTATTCGTGGCGCTTCGTTAAGCGAAGGCGGAAAAGCCATTATTGCCTTGCCTTCCATAACCAAAAGAGGGGAAAGTCGCATAGTTCCTTTTTTAAAACAAGGTGCCGGTGTGGTTTCTACCCGAGCCCACGTGCAATACATCATCACCGAAAATGGGATAGCCAACCTTTATGGCAAAACCCTAAAACAACGAGCCAGTGAAATGATTAAAATTGCACATCCAACGCATCAGGAGAGTATTGAAAGAGCGTATTATGAAATGTTGAGATAAAAAAATCTCTTTTCCGGAACTTCGGAAACCTTCCCGACGTGGTCAGCACACTTTCCGGCACTTCGGAAACATTCCTGACGAGGTCAGGACTCCAATAAAAAACCCCTCAATTGAGGGGTTTTCTTTTTTATAGTAACGACTTTCCGGTCATGACCTCAGGTTTTTCAATGCCCATCAACTCAAGAATGGTTGGAGCAAGATCCCCTAGAACGCCGTTGTTAACGTTTTTTAATTCCGGGTCAACCAAAATAATCGGCACCGGGTTAGTAGTATGCGCTGTGTTTGGAGAACCGTCAGGGTTTATCATCGTTTCGCAATTTCCGTGGTCTGCAATGATGATGGTAGTATAGTTGTTGGCCAAAGCGGCTTCTACGACTTCTTTTACGCATACATCTACCGCTTCACAAGCTTTAATGGCTGCAGCCATAACGCCGGTGTGTCCTACCATATCGCCATTGGCAAAATTCAGGCAGACAAAATCCACTTTGCCTTCTTTGAGTTCCGGAATCAAAGCGTCTTTTAATTCAAAGGCGCTCATCTCGGGTTGCAAATCGTAAGTGGCTACTTTAGGAGAGTTTCTCAAAATTCGGGTTTCGCCTCTAAACGGAATTTCTCTACCGCCCGAAAAGAAGAAGGTAACGTGCGGGTATTTCTCGGTTTCGGCTATACGGATTTGGGATTTATTGTTTTTTTCCAAGACTTCGCCCAGTGTTTCGGTGATGTTGTCTTTGTCATAAATTACGTGTACGTTTTCATAGGTGTCATCGTAATTGGTCATCGTTACATAATACAGATTCAGCTTGTGCATGTTGAATTCGTGGAAATCCTTTTGCGAAAGCGCTTCGGTTAATTCCCTTCCTCTGTCGGTTCTGAAGTTAAAGAAAATCACCACATCATCATTTTGAATTGTGGCTATCGGAGTATCAGTAGCATCCACAGCAGTTAGCGGATGGATGAATTCATCGGTTACGTTTTCGGCATAACTTTCGGCTATGCTTTGCACCAAATTGGCACTGTGTTTTCCGATGCCGTTAACCACTAAATCATAAGCCAGTTTTACGCGTTCCCAGCGTTTGTCGCGGTCCATCGCATAGTATCTTCCAATAACCGAAGCAATTTTAACGGAAGTATTTTGAATGTAATTTTCTAAATCCTGCAGATACGCTTTTCCTGATTTCGGATCCACATCACGACCATCCGTGAAAGCGTGAACGTATACTTTTTCCAATCCAAAATCCTGTGAAGCATCAATCAATCCGCGCAAATGGGAAGTATGCGAATGCACGCCACCATCAGAAACCAATCCTAAAAAGTGAACCGCTTTGTTATGGTCTTTGGCATATTGAAAAGCATCCACCAACGGTTTTTCCTGATTCATGGTTTTATGGGCTACCGCCAAATTGATTTTGGCCAAATCCTGGTACACAATTCTTCCAGCACCTAGGTTCATGTGACCAACTTCTGAATTTCCCATCTGGCCTTCGGGCAAGCCTACGTTTAGACCATCGGTTCTCAGTTGCGCATTTGGGTATTTAGTATATAGGCTATTGATAAAAGGGACATTGGCATTGTCAATAGCAGAGACTTTTGGGTCGGGAGATTTCCCCCAACCGTCCAATATCATTAGGATTACTTTCTTTTTCATTGGGTAATATTTTAAACAAAGATACTGCTTAAAATTGAGTATTAGAAGTGAATTTTTTCGGTAGGTTTGGTAAAGGACTTGGCTAAATTAGAATTCTTTACCGAATTATAATCGATGAAATAACGAATACTAATGGAGAAAACATGACTTAGATTTTGGTTGTCGATAGCATCCTTAAAATTGCGTTCAAACTGATGGTTTAAATTCTGACTGAACAAGGAAGAATTGTTTCGGTATAAAACAGACATTTGACTACCCGGCGCAAACCACCAAGAGTAAGACAAGTCTAAATTCCACAGGTTTAAATTGTAGTTTTTGTTTTCGTTGAAAGTAGTGTTGGTCACTAAACTGCCGTCATTTTGCAGCGTCAGGAAATCGTGATTGGTTACATAAGACCAATAATGACGCACGTTGAGGTTAAAATTCATCTTGTTGTTGATGGAGTATTTTCCCTGCAAGGTGTTGGTATAAGTAATGCGGTCTCTTCGAGCAAAGATGGTATTGTCGTTTTCATCAAAGGCCACCCATCCGGTGTTCTTGTTTTGACGGTATAAATTAAAATTATAACTCAACGAAAAGTGGTCGCTAAAGCGATACCTCGGGGCAATGACAAACCCATAACTGACTCTTCCTTTTTCATTAAAGAAATTAACGGACGGATTAAAATCCAGGGCAAATCTCTTGTTGTAATTAGAAGAATAATAGAACCACATGTTTAAGCTTTCGGGCAAAGTGACATAGTTGGTTTGAAACTCCGATCTTGGTTCGTAAAAATCATAGAGTTTCAACGGTCTTATATTAAATCCGCCACCATAATAATCGTTTTTAGTATCGTAAGAATTGATGTTGAGATTAATCTGCCCAGCCTGAATTCTTCCGGTTTTATTATCATATTCCGAATAAAGATTCAAATTCGTTTGAAAGGTATTAAAGGTCTTGGTAGGTTTTAAAATTCGGTAACTCATATTGCCATAAAGCGAATGGTAATGCGTTTGAAAATTGATGCCCAAATCGTTAATATCGTATTCTTTCGAATAGTATTCGCTACCCAAACCATACCGGTATTTGCCGCTGGTTTTGGCCACGTAAAGTTCGGAAGTGAATCCTTTTCTGTCTTCAAGATTCGGCGCTTCGTTGATATAACTGTATTTAATGCCGCCATTAACATTGTAGGTGTTTTTACGGGTATTCAAATCAAAAACCATAGCCGAAACATTGGCATCCCGGAAGTCGCCATTACGGGTCACATTGGTATTGACTAAAGAGACCGAGGAATTTTTATTGAAGCGTTGGTCTAAAACCAACACATTGTAGTTGGTCAGCGGCGAAATGGTTTCCAATCGTGTCACGCCAGTATCCGTGTTTTTGATGCTGACACTTGTTTTCTCCGAAACGGCATTCAACACGCCAATTCCCAAACCACCTTTGGTTCTGCCGGAAATTTTTAAAGCATTAATCAGTTTTATGGAACTCGGTCTGTCAACCACTTCTTCATTGCCAGCCGTGGCTATAGACTGTGTTTCGCCAATTCTTCGGGTGTAGAGTAAGCCTCCTTTATTGAACAAATCGGTTCCCTCGGTAAAGAAAGGGCGGTTTTCGCTAAACTGTTGCTCAAAGGCGCTTAGGTTTAATTCCACATTGTCAAATTTGGTTTGCCCAAAATCGGGAATCAAAATAGCATCCAAGGTAAAAGCATCGTTGATGCCATATTTTATGTCCAAACCACCTTTGAATTCACCATACGTTTTATGCGCTTTACTGGCATAAATATATTGGGAGGCATAAGGAATCAGAAACAAACGTGTTGGTGTTTTTACGTTTGCAATGCCTTGTAAAATACCAGCCTGGGTACTTTCGTTGGCAATTTTGTTATCCAAAAAATTCCAGGAATATTGTTGACGATCGCGGCGGATTTCTCTGTAAAAATTCAAGCCCCAGGTTTGTGTTTTTTCCGAAGAGAAGCGCAAAGCAGCGTAAGGGATTTTCATTTCAACGGTCCAGCCAAAATCAGTTATCACGACTTTACTGTCCCAAATAGCATCCCAGGAGAAATCTTCGCCTTTCGATTCGGTATAAATTCCGTCTTGTTGAACACCGGCGGCACTCACAAAAAAGCGAAACTCCTGTTGCCCGTCATTGTATCCATTAAAGAAAACACCAAAATGATCGGCTGTAGCAAATTCATCTCTTGGGGCTAGTTCTTTTAAAATTTTGTTGGGTTCATTGTCATAAAGCGTAGCGGCCACATAAATCGCCTCATTGTCGTACACGATTTTAACTTCGCTTCTTTTTTCCGGGGCGATGGGTTTCCCGTTGTCCGGATTGATCATCATGAAATCGGTAGCGATGGCGGCTGTTTTCCAGCAATTTTCATTCAATTTCCCGTCAATGGTTACTTTTTCAGTAGTGGCTTGCGTCTGCAATGTTTTTTTTTGACAAAAAACGAGGCTTGTGGAAAGCAAAAAAAAGTAGGTTAAAAAGTAGGAATACTTGGGCATTGACATTGTTGTTTGACGAACAAAAATAACTATTTAATTGATATTTACAACGCTACGTAAAAATAAAATGTCTCGTTTTTCGCCACTTTGAAAAATTAAAATTTCCTTAATAAACCCAAAAATATTTTGTTTGTATGAAATAAAATTTACATTTGCCTAACCCAAGTCTAATATTAAACCTATTGTATTCAATGAATTATAAGATTTTCCCCCTATTCTTTTTTGTGTTGCTGATGTCTTTCAATAGTGTTCCTAAGAAAGCAACTTCTGCAGTTAAGAAACTTAAAATTGAAGCTGAATCAGTTTCAAAAAATGTGTCTATATACAATCAATTAGATCCGAATTCTTTCGAAATGCCAAGCTTTGAAAGCTTCAATATGGCGTTGGATGGGTTTTATTATCTTAAAAGTAAAGGAGTTATTCAAAAAGACATCTTGACATTGGTTGATTTCAGTTTGTCCTCTAACACTAAAAGAATGTGGGTAATCGATTTAGATAAAAACATTGTTTTGTTTCAAACTTTAGTGGCGCACGGAAGAAACACAGGTGAAGAATATGCCCAAGAATTTTCTAATGATGCCGAGTCTTTCAAAAGCAGCATTGGTTTTTATGCTACGGGTGAAATTTACAATGGTAAACACGGCTTGTCCTTAAAATTAGACGGGTTAGAAAAAGGATTAAATGATAAAGCCAGAGAAAGAGCTGTGGTTATTCACGGTGCTGATTATGTATCGGAATCGTTTATCAAACAAAACAAAAGATTAGGAAGAAGTCAGGGTTGTCCGGCTATTCCGGTTGAGATGAATCAAAAAATCATTAATGTAATTAAAGATAAATCGTGTTTGTTTATCTATCATCCGGCCAAAGTTCAGGAAATAACGGCAAAACTATCGGCTTAATACCTTGAACATTACAAAGTGTACTCCAACACCTTTTATTTCAAAAGCATTCCCGATTATTTCATATCCCATTTTTTTATAAAAGCGCACGGCATTTTCCCGGGCATTGAACCAAATTAAATCAGTGGTTTGTTGTTGCAGAAACTGTTCAACGTATCTTACCAAGTCGCTTCCATAGCCATTTCCCTGATGGTTTTCTAAAACGGCCATGCCTCTTATTTGTGCTTGATTCGTGCTATCAAACAACAAATTGGCCATTTCAAAAACAGAAATTACCCCAATAAGCGCGTTCTTTTCGAATAAACCAAAATGATGCGTAGTGGCTAAATCATCGCCGTCAAAGCGGCAGCTTTCTATCGGAAGCCCTTTTCTAAGCACCGGATGCCGAACCGAAAAAGTTTGCTGGGCTGTAATTTTTTTGATATCAGGCATAATCAATGGGCATAACTAAATGGTTTTCTATAGGTTATAAAACGGTAAATTTTCTTCAACATTTTTTTTGAAAAAAATTTGCATCAAAGGAAACTTATTCTATATATTTGCACTCGCAATGCGGAAGTAGCTCAGTTGGTAGAGCTCCAGCCTTCCAAGCTGGTTGTCGCGAGTTCGAGCCTCGTCTTCCGCTCTAAAGTCTCAAACGAAAGTTTGGGACTTTTTTTATTTCCCTAAAAAGGCCAAATCTATTTCAGGCTCTACTTCTTCCGGACTTTGATTTTGCCTGAACAAACGAGCGGTTAAAGTTCCTTTCAAAATTATTTTTTCACCGCTTACTTCCAGCCAACTTCCTTCGCGCAATCCTAAAACAGGAAGGGTGTTAAAGGCATGGAATTCTTTAATTCGGGTTTCGCGTGTTTCTCCCATGTGTTTGCTTTGCAAATCAGCATCTAAATAGTGCGGATTCAAATTAAACGGAATCAATCCCAGGGTTTTGAAACTCGGCGGATATATAATTGGCATGTCATTGGTCGTTTGCATGGTTAAACCGGTTATGTTACTGCCGGCACTTGAACCAAGATACGGTGTGCCATTTTCTACCGTTTTGGCTAACACTTCCATCACTTTGTTTTCATATAATTGGGTCACCAAAAGAAACGTATTGCCACCACCGGTAAAAATACCTTCCGCTCGTTGGATTGCATCAATAGGATTTTCAAATTCATGCAATCCTTTAACGGTCTTATTTATTTTGGCGAAAGCCGCACGAACCGTTGCCGTATACTCGTCATGTGAAATTCCCCCCGGACGCGCATAAGGAACAAATAGGATTTCACGACAATCTTTGAAGTGAATCTCCAACGTTGGCAGTAAGTATTCTAAATAGTTGCCACCGTGAATGGTGGAAGTACTGGCTATGATTAGTTTTTTCATCTTTTAGTTAATTCTCCTCCAAAAATACGGCTTTTACCGATTTTATTTAACAAAAAATTACCAAGGCATTGGCATTTATTTAGGATGGTGCTATGATAATTTTACCAAATACTTGACTGCCAATGAAACACCTTTTTCAAATAGTGCTGCTGCTACTCGCCACAAACTTACTTTCTGCACAAAACAACCTTGGTAAAGACATAAGAGGGAAAGTTGTTTCGGAAGCTCCCGAACTGGAAAATATTTATATAATCAATTTAAAAACCGAAGCCACCACAGCCACCACTCAAGGCGGTTATTTTGAGATCGCTGCCGCAGTGGGTGATACGTTAATGTTTTCGGCCATTCAAATCAAAGGCAGAAAAATGGTGGTTACCGATAAGGATTTTGCAAAAGACTTGGTTTTTGTGAAACTTGAGCCGGTTATCAATCATTTGGCTGAAGTAGTGGTAAGGCAATATCCCAATATCAATGCGGTTTCCTTGGGAATTATTCCCGCCAGCACTAAACATTATACTCCAGCCGAACGAAAACTAAAAACGGCTTCTAATGCTGATTTAAAAGGAAATACAGATGGCACTATGGGTGCTTCGGCCAGTTTAGATCCACTATTCAATTGGATGTCGGGACGAACGGCTATGTTGGAAAAAGAAGTAGAAGTAGAGAAAAAAGAAACCTTACTGCAACGAATAGAAAACCAATTTGGCTTCGATTATTTCATTGACCGATTGAAAATTCCAAAAGAATATGTCAAAGGATTTTGGTATTATGTGGTAGAAGAAAAGCGGTTTGTCAGTGCTTTGAATGCCAAAAATAAAACGATGGAGACCTTTGTGTTAGCGGAGTTGGCTAGCAATTATCTGCAAATGCTAAAGACGGAAACTAAATAGTTTTAGTACTTTTGAAATCAAACGGAGCCCACTATGTTTTCAGCCAAGCTTAAAATTCTTTTCTTTTTTTTCTTTCTTCAAAGTATTGGATTTGCACAATCGAATGAGTTGTTTTTTCTGAAAGGGAAAATTGTTTGCTCCGTAAAGGAATTGAGTCAGGTCAATGTTTTTAATCTTCGTTCTGAATCCTCCACAGCTACTGATGAAAATGGGGATTACAGTCTTTTTGTTAAAGTGGGTGACACGCTGAAGTTTGCCAGTTTGCAGGTGGAAACCAAAAAAATAGTCATACTGGAAACCGATTTGAAGAAGCCACTTTTCGTAACCGCACTAACGCCCAATACGATTGCTTTGGAAGAAGTTCAAATAAAAGACTATAAAAACATTAATGCGGTATCACTCGGTATTTTGGAGAAACCGGCCAAACATTATTCACCGGCTGAACGTAGGTTGAGAGCTGCAGAAGAGCTCCATTGGTACAGCCCGTTATTGATTCCTGTAGGAGGGATGAGTGTTGACGGTTTGCTAAATTCCATCAGCGGAAGGACAGCCATGTTGAAAAAAGAAGTAGTGATTGAGAAAAAAGAAAAGCTGTTACTGAAGATAGAAAACCAATTTGGCGCCGATTATTTCACGCAAAAACTGAAAATTCCACCGCAAAACGTTAGGGGATTTTGGTATTATGCTGTTGATGATGAGAGGCTCGAAAATGCTTTAAATACTAAAAATAAAACCAAAGCCTCCTTTATTTTGGCCGAATTGGCGATAAATTATTTGGCATTGCAAAAACAATAGCGAAATAGAAATTTGATTAGGAGAACTTTGTAACTTTGCGACTTTAATTTAGCACTACATAAATATGTTTGGAATAGGCGGCGGCGAAATCATATTCATCATTTTCATAGCTTTAATGCTTTTTGGTTCTGAAAAAGTGCCTGATATTGCCAGGACTTTAGGCAAAATAATGGCGCAATTAAAAAATGCCACTAACGAAATTAAAAGCGAAATCCAAAAAGGAGCTGAAGCTAACGGTTTGGATACCTCTATCAAAGAACTGACTTCTACCTTCACTTCGGAAGTAGATAAAGTCAAAGAAGGATTAGATACCAATTTGACCAATCCGGTGCAGAAAGCTACGCAGGATATCGAAGATATTACCGGCCCAATAAAAAGACAACTGTAGATGTTCGAAAAAATCATTCACCTCGATAAACAACTTTTCGTTTACCTCAATGGATTAGGTTCGGAATCGTTCGACGGATTGTGGTTAATGATTACCAAGCAAGCTTACTGGTCACCACTTTTTGTAGTTATTTTTTATCTGTTGTATAAAAAAATCGGCTGGAAAAACTTCCTTTTATACATCGTTTTTACGGCAGTTTTGATTTTGGTTTGCGATCAAACTGCGAATCTTTTCAAAGACCATTTCCAGCGTTTACGCCCTTGTAATGACGAAGAAATAAAGAACATCATCCGTATCGTGAAATCGAGTGATACCTTTAGTTTTTTCTCTGGTCATGCCGCCAACTCCATGGCAACAACGGTTTTTGCGTTTATGATTTTGAAAAGATATTACCAACACGCCTATTGGCTGTTTTTGTTTCCATTGGTATTTGCTTACAGTCGTATTTACCTGGGATTGCATTTCCCTACCGACATCCTAACAGGCTATATCATTGGTGGTGCTTTTGGATTTATTTTTTATAAACTGTATCAAAAGTACATCCTTAAAGTCGCTTAGCGGTTCAATTCATAAGGCTTGTCAAGTAATGTCATTATAATAAAAAACACAAACAAAATCAGTGTCAGCGTAATGAATACTTTCTTGGCTTTTAATTCTCTTTTTAAAATATTTTTGTAAATACTTTTAAGTATAAGAGTCCATGTTCCGCATAGTAGCACGGCTGCCACGGCGTAAAATACAACAAACCCGAAGGATAAGTTTTCGAAGTGAAATGTCATATTGTAAATTAAATAATCCTTGAAACTGTCAGTCCATCACGGATAGGAAGTAATACAGTTTCCACTCTCGCATCTTCCTTTAGTAATTGGTTGTATTCTAAAAGTATTTTGGTGGCCAAATCACCGGCTTTGAGTTCTTCCACCACTTTGCCACTCCACAATACATTGTCTGAAAGTATGATGCCGCCTTTGTTCATCATCGGAACAATCAAATGAAAATAGTTGATGTAGTTTTCTTTATCGGCATCAATAAAAACCAAGTCGTATTTCTTATTCAGCGTCGGAATAATTTCCAAAGCATCGCCAAGATGTTGGTTGATTTGATTGCCCCACGGACTCCTGTCAAAATACTTTCGTTGAAAATCGACTAGTTCTTCCTCAATGTCTAAGGTGTCAATCGTTCCATTTTGCGCCAAGCCTTCTGCTAAACAAAGCGTGGCATAACCGGTATAAGTTCCGATTTCCAAAATGCTTGTCGGATGAATGATTTTAGAAAGCATGCTCAGTACTCTGCCTTGAAAATGACCGCTCAACATGCGTGGCTGCAGGATTTTCTGGTGAGTTTCTTTGTTCAGTTCTGCCAATAATTCAGGTTCGTTTTCTGAATGTTCGGTAACATAAGTGTCTAATTTTTCGGAAAGGAAATGCATGGTTTTATTTTTTACAAAAATACAAATTACCAACTAACCAAAATACCCTAAATTTGCGCCATGGAAATCGAGAAAAAAGACATCCGAAGTTTAACCAAAGCTCAGCTGCGCGATTTTTTTGTGGCCAATGGCGATAAAGCTTTTCGTGGCAATCAAGTCTATGAATGGTTGTGGAGCAAAGCGTCGCATAGTTTTGAAGACATGACCAACGTGTCTAAAGAAACCCGCGCCATGCTCGAAAACAACTTTGTGATTAACCATATCAAAGTTGATACCATGCAACGCAGCGAAGACGGAACCGTGAAAAACGCCGTTCGTTTGCACGATGGGTTGATAGTGGAAAGTGTTTTGATTCCAACCGAAACCAGGACCACCGCTTGTGTTTCGAGCCAAGTGGGTTGTAGTTTGGATTGTAATTTCTGCGCCACAGCGCGTTTAAAAAGAATGCGAAATTTGGAACCGGGAGAAATCTATGACCAAGTGGTAGCCATTGACCGAGAAAGCCGTTTGTATTATAATCGCCCACTTTCCAATATTGTTTTTATGGGTATGGGAGAGCCGTTGATGAATTACAACAATGTGATGAAAGCCATTGACATGATTACCTCGGAAGAAGGATTAGGCATGTCGCCAAAGCGCATCACGGTTTCTACTTCCGGAGTTTCCAAAATGATTAAAAAGATGGCAGATGATGAGGTGAAATTCAAACTGGCAGTTTCGTTGCATTCCGCGGTGGAAGAAACCAGAAATCGCATTATGCCCTTTACCAAAAACTTCCAATTGCCCGAATTGAAAGAGGCTTTACAGTATTGGTATCAAAAAACAAAAAGTAAAGTAACATATGAATATGTGGTTTGGAAAGGCATCAACGATGATAAAGCTTCCATAGATGCTTTGGTAAAATTCTGCAAATACGTACCATGCAAAGTCAATTTAATCGAATACAATCCAATTGATGATGGCGAATTCCAACAAGCTTCTGACGAAGCGATCGACAATTACATCAAGGCTTTAGAACGCAATGATATCGTAGCCAAAGTACGCCGAAGCAGAGGCAAAGACATAGATGCTGCCTGCGGGCAACTAGCTAATAAATCATAAAAAAAAGTCCCGACACTAACACAGTATCGGGACTTTCTCCTTTTATAATCAGCAATTTTTAATTTCCAAAAGTGAAGGCTACCGGTGCTCCGCCATCAATAGCGATGGTGGCATTGTTGTCACAAGTTCCGGAACCGTAATCTAAAACGGCGGTATGATTTGGTCTGGTGATGGTAAGCGTACCGGAAACAATTCGGTATTGGCAATTCATTTCAATTCTCAACGGACTTGCATCAGTAACCGTATTGGTATGCACCACGCCGTTTGATTTTGTTGTGGTAACACTTCCGGTAATTAAATAGACATTATCATGCCAGTTCAACGGAGAGGTAAATCCATCAATGCATTCTCTTTTTCGGGTTCCTACTCTGGTATAAACATCACCATTCGGGAAAGTAGCCGTCATGTTAATATCCATTACATGAATTGGGTGGTTGGTGGCCAGAAGCGTGCTGCTGGTGAAAGTGCGGGTAACCGTTCTGTTGCCTTCAATTAAGATATTGTTGTGGTGGAAGTTTACAAATTGGTAATTAATCACATAAGATGGCGTATCAAAATTCAAGCTACCGCTAACGATAATGGTTCCTTCCAATACGTTTCCGTTAGGCATAGTACAACCGCCAGTGGCAAAAACAATAGTTCTGGTCCATGTAGTAGCAGTTACAACCGTTGTTACAGTAGCACAAGAAGGCAATATGGATGCAGGAGCGACACTAGTTTTACCGGCAGCGGAAGGATTTTGTTGTAAATATTGATCTTCCACAATTTCGGAAACATCATTTGATGCCTGATCCATTTTGTTACTTGCCTTTACATCATCAGAGGTAAGTGTTGAATCGCTGGTGCTACTGTCTTTAGAGCAACCGGTTAATGAAAAAACAGCTACTAACGCTATTAATCCAAGTAAATTCTTTGTTTTCATATTTGTAGTTTTTTTTTAGTTTTAGTTAAGACCTTGTTAAATAGAAATGGTTTAATCCAAAGTAAAAATTTTTTTCAAACGATGGCTTTGTTGTATATTTGAAAGCGATGAATATCACCTCACAAATAAAACAACCCATCCAGCAGGAAATGGAACTTTTCGAGAAAAAGTTCTATGAATCGATGACTTCGAAGGTGGCGTTACTCAATCGCATTACCTATTATATAGTCAACCGAAAGGGAAAACAAATGCGACCGATGTTTGTTTTTCTTACGGCTAAAATGCTTTCGGATGGCAATGTCAACGAGCGAACTTATCGTGGGGCGAGTGTAATCGAATTGATTCACACGGCAACCTTAGTGCATGATGATGTGGTAGATGACAGTAACCGCCGCCGCGGATTTTTTTCGATTAATGCGTTGTGGAAAAACAAAATAGCGGTTTTGGTCGGTGATTATTTATTATCAAAAGGCTTATTGCTTTCTATAGACAATGGTGATTTTGATTTGCTCCGAATCATATCAGTGGCCGTGCGCGAAATGAGTGAAGGTGAATTATTGCAGATAGAAAAAGCCCGAAGATTAGACATAGTGGAAGCTGTTTACTATGAAATCATCCGAAAAAAGACAGCGACTCTAATTGCTTCCTGTTGTGCGCTTGGCGCCAAGTCCGTTTCGGAAGATGAGGTTAAGGTGGAAGCGATGCGTAAGTTTGGCGAACTCATCGGGATGGCCTTTCAAATCAAAGACGATTTATTCGATTATACGGATGATGCCATTGGCAAACCTACCGGCATTGACATCAAAGAGCAAAAAATGACATTGCCTTTAATTTATGCTTTGAACAATTGCAGTTCCAAAGAAAAGAGCTGGTGCATCAATTCGATTAAAAATCACAACAAAGACAAAAAGCGCGTCAAGGAAGTGATTCAGTTTGTAAAAGACAAAAACGGTTTGCATTATGCCGAACAAAAAATGGTGCAATTCCAGCAGGAAGCCCTTCAAATCTTGGAAAATTTCCCCCAATCGGAATATAGAGATGCTCTTTCACTCATGGTGAATTACGTAATCGAAAGAAAAAAATAAATTTTTTTACTTTTTTTTTTTGCTTTGCTAAGGCTTGATTTTATTGGGTTTTATCATTTTTAAATCTTCAAATCGAAAATTTTTCAAACCACCATGCAACCATTTTCCAACGACACTCGTCTATGCTAATAGAACACTCTAACAATAGGTTTTGAAAGTAATCAACTTACATAAAGATGAAAAAGAATTAATCGAACTGGCTGTCGACAACAATCGTCACGCACAGCATCAGATTTATTCCAAATTCGCTCCCAAAATGTTGAGTGTTTGCCGTCAGTATATCAAAGATGTGCACCAAGCGGAAGACATTATGATTACGGCTTTCATGAAAGTGTTTACCAATTTGAAAAACTTTGAACACAAAGGAAGCTTTGAAGGTTGGATTCGCCGAATCATGATTAACGAATGCATTTCGTTTATCAGAGTGGATAAAAAAGTGAAGTTTATCGAAGACGAAAACTTCTTCGAAGAAAGACACAACAATATAGAAAGCCAGTTTTCGGTAGAAGACATTCAGTTTTTGATTGACAGTTTGCCGGAAGGTTACAAAATGATTTTTAATTTATACGCCATAGAAGGATTCAAACACCAGGAAATTGCGACGATGCTGGGCATCAGCGAAGGCACTTCGAAATCGCAATTATCACACGCCCGAAAAATGCTGCAGGAGAATATTACCAAATTAAAAAACTACGACAATGGAACCGAATAAAATAGAAAAACAATTCAGAGACCAATTGAATGCCAGAGAAATTCAACCCTCAGCGCAAGCTTGGGACCGATTGGATGCGATGCTTTCGGTGGCCGAAGAAAAAAAAACAAAACGACCTTTTGGCTTTTTGTTTATTGCTGCCAGCATTTTGGTTTTAGTCACGCTTGGTATCTTTTTCTTCACCCAAAACGGTACAGAAATTAAACCGGTAAATGGTGTTGTCGGAACAGAAACTAAAAAAGACACCGTTCAAAATCCGACCACTAAAATTCAAAGTCCAGTTCCGCCGGAAGCCTTAGAAAAACAAGTTGTGGTTTCTGAAAAACCTATAGAAAGTAAGGAACAACCGATCATTAATCATCAATCATCAAGTCATAATCAAGGAGTTGCAATCATCAATCAAAAAACAACAGTAAATCAAAAAAACAATGCCAATCAAAATCAAATCATTAAAGACAAAGCCATTCAATTCCAAAACTCGTCTGATGTAGCACTAAAAGACCTGCCCGTTATCGAAACCAGAAAAGAAATTGTAGTGGAGAATAAAAAAGAAATCAAATCAGATGATGCTTTATTGGCCGATTTAGACAAAACGGCGAAACAATACACGAGTAAAAAATCAACTTTGAAAGTAGATGCCAAAAGCCTGCTTTCGCAAGTGGATGGGGAATTAGATTTGACTTTCAGAGAAAAAGTAATCAATAAAGTCAACAAAAATTACCAGGAAGTAAAAGTGGCTTTGGCCAACCGAAACAAAGAATAATCATTAATCAAATAAATCAAAAATCATGAAACATTTTACTATTTATGCAGCGTTATTACTGAGTCTGATTGTCAGTAAAGTAACGGCACAGGAAACTTTTGAAGGAAAAGCCAGAGCCATAGCCGATAAAATCGAAAATATTACCAAAGAAGAAAAAGCGGCTTTGAAAGTGGAAATTGAAGCGGTAAACAAAGAACTGGAAGCCGGAACCATCACCAAAGAACAAGCCGATGCTAAGAAAATGTTATTAGCCGAAACCCGCTCCACCAACATTGAAACCCGCATTGGGCAAGCGCAAGACGAGTTGAAAGATTTGGTAAAACAAAAAGTAGACGGCAAAATCAAGGATTGGAAAAGCGAATATTTTTCTTTTTCCGTTAAGAAAGATTCTTTGCGAAGAAACAGAGGAGAAGCAAGAACCACATCTCAGTTTGTGTTTGCTACCGGTGTAAACAATGTAGTGACTGATGGAAGCGTTGCCAATTCTGATTTCAGATATTGGGGTTCGCACTTCTACGAATGGGGGATTACCGCCAACACCCGTCTTTTCAAAAACGATAATTTATTGCACTTGAAATACGGACTTTCGTTAATGTACAATAACCTTCGCGCCACTGACAACCGCTATTTTGTGGTCAATGGTGATCAAACCGACTTAACGGATAGCCCAATTCATTTAGAAGATTCCCGTTTCAGAAATGTGTTTTTGTCGGTACCGGTGCATTTAGAATTTGATTTTACCAAAGCCAAAGATAAAGACGGAAAGAAAATCTTCAGAACTCATGAAAGCGTGCGTTTCGGAATTGGAGGCTATGCCGGTGTGCGTGTGAAATCAAAACAAATTCTGCAATACGAAGAAGGCGGCCGCGATGTAACTCAGAAAACCAAAGGGAATTTCAACGTGAACGATTTCATTTACGGAGTGAGCACATACATTGGTTACAAAGAAACCAGTTTGTATTTGAAATACGATTTGAATCCGATGTTCAAAGACAATGCTATCAAACAAAACAACATCTCGTTGGGCGTGCGTTTTGACTTTAATTAATTTTGTTTAGGTTAATTTTATACTTTGAAAAGATGTTTCAGCAATGAAGCATCTTTTTTTATTTTTGTGTATTTTTACCCTCTTTCAAATTTTAAAATTCAAAACTTGATTACCCGCGAAACCATAGATAAAGTTTTTGAAACTGCGCGAGTAGAAGAAGTCATTGGTGACTTTGTTCAACTGAAGCGTGCCGGTAGCAATTACAAAGGATTGAGCCCATTTTCGGATGAGCGCTCTCCGTCGTTTATGGTGTCTCCGGTGAAGCAGATTTGGAAAGATTTCAGTTCCGGAAAAGGAGGCAGTGTCGTGACTTTTTTGATGGAGCACGAGCATTTCACGTATCCGGAAGCGATTCGTTTTTTGGCCAATAAATACAATATCGAAATTGAAGAAACCGAAGTTTCCCAAGAAGATAAAATTGAAGCCAACGAAAAGGAAAGCATGTATTTGGTTTCAGAATTTGCCAAAACCTATTTCCACGAAACTCTTTTAAATTCGGAAGAAGGTAAAGCCATTGGTTTGTCATATTTTAAAGAGAGAGGTTTTACCAATGAAACGATTACCAAATTTGGGTTGGGTTACTCGCCCGAATCCTGGGATGCTTTTACCAAAGAAGCATTGTCAAAAGGGTATCAATTAGAATTTCTGGAAAAAGTAGGATTGACGATTGCCCGGGAAGACGGCAAACATTTCGATCGTTTCAAAGGCAGAGTGATGTTTCCTATTCAAAGTTTGTCCGGCAGAAACTTAGGTTTTGGCGGTAGAATTTTAACCAATGATAAAAAAGCGGCTAAATATCTCAATTCGCCAGAAAGCGAGATTTACCATAAGAGTAAAGTCCTTTACGGAATTTTTCATGCCAAGCAAGCCATTGCCAAACAAAACAATTGTTATTTGGTAGAAGGTTATACGGATGTGATTCAAATGCATCAGGCCGGAATTGAAAATGTTGTAGCGTCTTCGGGAACGGCTTTAACACCAGATCAAATTCGGTTAATCAATCGGTTGACCAAAAACATCACCGTGCTTTTTGATGGTGATGCTGCCGGATTGCGAGCTTCCGTTCGTGGAATCGATTTGATTTTGGAAGAAGGCATGAATGTAAAAGTTTGTACTTTTCCTGACGGCGATGACCCGGATAGTTTTGCGAGAAAGAATTCGTATGAAGATTTAGTACAGTATTTAGAAAACAACGCCAAAGATTTTATTCAGTTCAAAGCCTCACTTTTGATGAATGAAGCCAATAACGATCCTATTAAGAAAGCTGATTTGATTCGCGATATGGTCGTAAGTATTTCCAAAATTCCGGACCGAATCAAACGCGAAATCTACATTCAGGAAACGGCCCGTATTATGGATATTTCGGAGCAAGTGTTACTGAATACTTTGGCTCAATTGGTTCAGAAAGACATTTCGGAAGCCGGAAAAAAACTGAAGACGGAACAAAAAGCCTTTGAAGTTGTTAAGGACGATATCAAAGTTACGCAAGAAAAGTTCAATGTTATCTATGAACTCGAGCGCAAGATTATAGAAATGCTGTTGCTTTACGGTTCACAGGAAGCCGATTTTGACGACTATATTTTAAAAGCCAACGAAGAAGGTGAAATGATGGAAGAGAAAGAAACCAACACGGTTAAAGTCTTTCAGCGCATTTATCTGAGTTTGCAGGAAGACGAAGTGGAGTTGGCCAATCCTCTGTTTAAAGAAATCTATAATGATTTGATTGGGTATTTCAACCAAAACGAAGAATTCAATATTGAACATTATTTGATGCAATTGTCATCCGAACATTCCCAAATGGTGACTGATATTTTGATGTTGGAAGAAAAAGAGTTGCTGCACAATTGGGAAACCAAACATATCTATGTAAAGACTAAAACACAAAATGTAAGTCAGTATGTTTCAGAAACCATCATTTCACTACGCGAATATCTAATCAACAAGTTGATAATGGATTTGATGCAAAGTTATAAAGAAGAAGAGGAAAATGATCTGGAGGAACTAAAAGCAACCATCAACGATTACAACAAACTTAAGGTTAGTTTGACCAATAAAATAGGGCGAATCCGTTCGACTTACCTATAAAAAAACCCCGCGTTTGCGAGGCTCATTTTTTAGACGATTTCCAAAGTCTTAGCTTTATTAACAAGATCTACCAAGTTGGTTACATTGAGCTTCGTCAGCAGACGAAGTTTGTAAGTACTAATGGTTTTCTCATTAAGAGCCAAAATTTTAGCGATCTCATTGTTTTTCTTGCCATCACTTAAGAAACGCAATACTTCAATCTCTCTGTTCGAAAGTTTTCGGTACAACCGCTCTGATTTGTTTTGTTTGGCAATAAGCGCTAAGTTTCTCTTGATTTCTTCATTTAGAATAATTTGTCCTTGGTTTACTTTGACAATCGTTATTCCTAAATTCTCAAGCTTTGATGTCTTGTGAACATATCCTGCACAGCCCGCTTTGATGGCGTTTGGTGCGTAAATGTGTTCAGACAAACTACTGAAAACGATAACTTTAGTTTTTGGAAAATTTCTGATGATTGACTTGATTTCATAAATACTTTTTAATCCCTCAAGCTCTAAATCGATGATTAAGACGTCAATTTCTTTGTTTCTTAAAGCATCGGGAACCATAAAAAAATTTCCTACGTTGGATACAATGCTTATTTCAGGATGGTCCTTGAAGTAAGCTTTCATTCCAAAGTGTACAACTGGAAAGTTATCAGCAATACATACATTTATCATAATTGTGGTATTTGATAAAAAATTAATAGAAATTTACTGTAAAGTTAAATAATTATATTTTAAAAAAGCGTAACTATTTCAATTTTTTTGGGATTAAACATACAGGAATTGGATTCATTTTGTGTTGGTTACCGGAGTTTAACTTCTTGTAAATTCCAAACACTTCTTTCTCTCTTCCTGAAAAATCATCCGTGGTTTTGTTGTTTTCAGCCTCTAGCATCGCCCATTCCAATTCATCATAACTGGCGCCCAATTGATCTTCGTCGGTTCTGGAATCGCCAAACAAACCATCCGTAGGAGCTGCGTTCTGAATTGATTCCGGAATTTCCAGGTATTTCCCCAAAGCATACACATCACTTTTCATCAAATCAGCAATCGGACTCAAATCAACCCCGCCATCTCCATATTTGGTATAAAACCCAACCCCAAAATCTTCGACTTTGTTTCCGGTTCCTGCTACAAGCAAACCATGAATGCCTGCAAAATAATATAAGGTCGTCATGCGTAATCGGGCTCTGGTATTGGCTAATGACAAATAGAGCTTGGCATCATCATCGGAACTGGGTACATTGCTTTTAAATGTTTCAAAAACAGATGTCAAATCGGCCTCAACATTTTTTACATTCGGGAATCGCTTTTTCAATTGCTCAATATGTTCTCTGCCACGACTCACTTGAGTACTGTCCTGATGAATCGGCATTTCCACACACAAAGTGGTTAATCCCGTTTGGGCACACAATGTTGAAGTAACAGCCGAATCCACTCCCCCCGATATTCCAATCACAAAACCATTCACTTTTGATTTAGCTGAATAATCTTTCAACCATGAAACAATAAAGGCATTGACTTCCCCTACCTTGATTTTACTTTTTTTAGCCATTTGTTATGAATTTTTTTGAAAACTGCAATGTATATTTGCAAAAGTAAAAAAATCGAGAACCTTTTAACTTGATTTCCATCTTATAAATTTCTTAAAAATGAAAAAATATAGTTTAGTCGTTTTTTTAGTTTTGATGCTTATTTCTTGTGATAAAAAATCAAAGGTTGAAAAAGCGGTAGAAGCCATTCCGGTGGAGTTAAAAGTTGATCGTTTTGATAAAGCTTTTTTTGAAACGGCTCCCAAAGATTTGCCAAAGCTAAAGGCCGAGTACCCTTTTTTCTTTTCAGATCAATTTGAGGATAAAGTTTGGATAGACAAAATGCAGAATCCATTGTGGCGAGAATTGTATCAGGAAGTGGAAAAGAAGTATTCCGATTTTGGCAAGCAAACCACAGAAATTGAGGATTTGTTCAAGCATATAAAATATTATTTTCCGGAAACAACTACGCCAAAAGTTTACACCGTTATTGCCGAAATGGATTATAATAAAAAAGCCATTTACGCCAATGATAAACTGATTATCGCTTTAGAATTATACCTTGGCGCTAACCACAGGTTTTATGAATTTCCAAAATATTTGAAGCAAAATTTTGAAGAAAGACAAATGATGCCCGACATAGTGACGAGTTTTTCGTTGCATAAAATTCCACCACCAAGCGATAAAACCTTATTGGCCAATATGATTTATTATGGTAAGGAGTTGTATTTAAAAGATCTTTTACTGCCTGAGTATACCGATGCCGAAAAGATTGGATACCAACCCCAGCAAATCACTTGGTGTCAGGAAAACGAGAGTTATATGTGGCGTTTTTTTATTGATGAAAACCTGCTTTTTGATTCCGATTCCAGATTGCCAAATCGCTTTATTAATTTAGCGCCTTTTTCTAAGTTTTATCTTGAAATTGATAACGAATCTCCGGGTAGAGTTGGACAATGGGTAGGTTGGCAGATTGTGCGTTCCTTTATGGAAAACAACGAAGTGAGCGTGCAGGATATGCTAAAAATGGATGCCAAACAATTATTTGATAAATCAAAATACAAACCTAAAAAGAATGAGTAAGACCATTAAATCCGAAATAAAATTCCTGGTAGAATTAGATGAAAACCGAGTGCCCGAAAAATTATCGTGGACGGCGCAGGACGGTGGTGTGCAACAAGAAGAAGCCAAAGCCATAATGCTTTCCATTTGGGATAGTAAAGTGCAGGAAACGCTCCGTATTGATTTATGGACGAAAGACATGCCGGTAGATGAAATGAAGTTGTTTTTTCATCAAACCTTGGTAGCGATGGCCGATACTTTTCAACGCGCCACTGCCGATGAAAAAATGGCGGACACTATGAAAGATTTCTGCGATTATTTTGCCGAAAAACTGGAATTGAAGAAATAAAAAAAGCGGTCTGTTGACCGCTTTTTTTATAAACTATTGCTTTTAAACATTTCGTCATTCACACTATCAATGAAGTTTAACACTTGATCCCTTCCGGTAGATTCCAGGGCTGAGGTTACAAAGTGTTGTGGCATTTCTTCCCAGTTGTTAGCCAAAAGCGCTTTGCGGTAAGCGGCAACATGAGAATCTATTTTTGTTTTACTGATTTTGTCGGCTTTGGTAAAAATGATGCAAAACGGCACTTCAATTTCTCCCAAATAATTGATGAATTCCAAATCGATTTTCTGAGCTTCCAGTCGAATGTCTATCAAGACAAAGGCACAAACGAGTTGTTCTCTTTTTTCGAAATAATCAGTAATGAATTGCTGAAAAACTTCTTTGGTTTTTTTCGAAACACGGGCATAACCATATCCTGGCAAATCGACCAAAAACCAATTCAGATTGATTTTAAAATGATTGATTAATTGCGTTTTTCCGGGTTTTCCCGAAGTTTTGGCCAAATTTTTATGATTCGTCAACATGTTAATCAAAGATGATTTTCCCACATTGGAACGACCAATAAAAGCATACTCCGGCAAAGGGTCTTTAGGACATTTGCTCACATCGGAATTGCTGATGATGAATTCGGCTGAATTGATTTTCATTGGTTTTTTATTTAAAATAAAAAAGCCCCAAAACAGGACTTTTAGTCTATAAATGCACTTCTTTTAACCATTCGTGTAACAGGCGGTTAAACTCGTCCGGATGTTCCATCATGGCAGCATGGCCACATTTATCAATCCAGTACAACTCGGAATTTGGCATCAATTTGTGAAATTCTTCGGCTACATCCGGCGGCGTAACTTGGTCGTTTTTCCCCCAAATGATACAGGTTTTTACATGCATTTTTGGCAAATCTTTAGCCATGTTATGACGAATTGCACTTTTGGCAATCGTCAACGTTTTAATCACTTTTATACGGTCGTTTACCACTGAAAAAACTTCGTCAACGATTTCTTTACTGGCCACTTTTGGGTCGTAAAAAACTGCTTCTGCTTTTTTCTTGATGTAGTCATAATCACCACGCTTTGGATAACTATCGCCCATAGCGCTTTCGTAAAGCCCTGAACTTCCTGTGATTACAAGTCCGGCTACTTTCTCCGGATACATTTTAGAATGGTACAATGCTATATGTCCACCAAGCGAATTCCCTAAAAGAATCACTCGGTCAAAACCTTTAAACGTGATGAAGTCTTTCACATATCTCGCAAAAGCCTTAACGTTAGTTTTTAGTATATTTTGAGTATAAATTGGCAATTCAGGAATAACTATTTTGTATCCTTTGGTTGAAAAATAATCAGCCACTCCGTTGAAGTTGCTCAAGCCTCCCATCAAACCGTGTAAAACAACGATTGGCGTGCCTTCGCCCACTTCATAATAAGAATACCTGCCTTCTTTTTTAAAATTTCCTTCCATATATTTTTCGACTTTTACATCGGCAACAAATATATGATTTTATAGCTAAAAACACTTTTCTATTAGGAATATTTACTACTAAAATCGAGAATTCCATCAACAATTCTTGAAATGGACCACCGCCAAAATCTTCAAAAATCATTGTTCCATTTTCTGTTAATAAAAATTGATTTTTCGCAACAAAAAACCTTAAAATCAGTTTTTTATGTTTTTTTCTTTTTGTCTGCCAGTATTCCTTAAAGATTTGTTAAAAAAAGCAAGAAGTTGATTTTGATGTATTTTTCAAACAAACGGGAATAAAGTGGTAAAACTTATTAACAAAGTGGTATTTTGTGGTAAATTGTGGTAATTATTTTTATATTTTTGCTGATAATCAAAACAAACCACTCTTGAACTCCATAATCGGAACATACGAATGCAAGGTTGATGCCAAAGGAAGACTCATGATTCCTTCGGCATTGAAGAAGCAATTGGCTAGCTCTCTGCAAGATGGCTTCGTCTTGAAGCGTTCCGTTTTTCAACCGTGTCTCGAATTATATCCGATGACGGAGTGGAATTTGATGATGCAAAAAATCAACAAACTCAACCGATTTGTAAAGAAAAATAACGACTTCATTCGTCGGTTTACCGCTGGTGTGAAAGTGGTGGAAGTTGATGATTTGGGTCGTTTGTTAATTCCAAAAGATTTGGTGGCATTTAGTAAGATTTCTAAAGACATTGTTCTTTCGTCAGCTGTAAATATCGTTGAGATTTGGGATAAAGATTTATATGAAAAATCAATTGCCGGTGACGATGTTGATTTTGCTGATTTAGCTGAAGATGTAATGGGAAATAGTAATGATGACAACGATGGAATATCATAATCCGGTTTTATTGAAGGAAACTGTTGATGGCTTGAATATCAAACCTGACGGAATTTATGTGGATGTGACTTTTGGTGGCGGTGGGCATTCCAAAGAAATTTTGAGCCGATTAGGAGCCAATGGAAAACTGTTCGGATTTGATCAGGATGAAGATGCTTGGGCTAATGCTTTACCGGACGAACGATTTACTTTGATTCAGGAAAATTTCAGATATATCAAGCGCTTTTTGAGATTTCACGGCGTAAAACAAGTGGATGGGATTTTAGCTGATTTGGGCGTTTCGTCTCACCAGTTTGATGTTCCGGAAAGAGGTTTTTCTACTCGCTTTGATGCCGATTTGGATATGAGAATGAGCAAAAAAAATGATTTAGACGCTTACAAAGTCATCAACGAATACGACGAAGCTAATTTGAAAAGAGTCTTTTTGGATTATGGCGAATTGAAAGCGGCACCGGCCTTGGCAAGAACCATTATCGAAGCCAGAGAAAACAAAGCTATTGCCACAACTGACGAATTAAAATTGATTTTGGCGAAGTTTTTACCGGATCAGTTCAAAAATAAAATATTGGCACAAATCTATCAGGCCATCCGTATCGAAGTGAATCAGGAAATGGATGTTTTAAAAGAATTTTTGGAACAATCCCTTGAAATATTGAAACCGGAAGGAAGATTAAGCGTGATATCCTATCACTCACTCGAAGACAGATTGGTGAAACGTTTCATGAAAAACGGTCTGTTTGAAGGCGAGCCGGAACGCGATTTCTTCGGAAATTTTTCGGTTCCGTTCAAATTAGTTGGAAAACTGATTGTTCCTGATGAAGCTGAAATCAAACTCAACAACAGAGCGAGAAGTGCCAAACTAAGAATAGCAGAGAAACGATGAAAAAAGGAGTTTACGGCATATTAAAAGCTCGGTTTCTTGTCAATGAAGACGCTACTAAAAACTGGCGATTCATAGTGTTTTTAATCCTTCTGGCTATTTTGATGATTGCGAATGAGCATCGATACGATGAGAAAATTTTTAGGATTGCCGAATTGACTAATGAAGTAAAAGAACTGCGTTCCGAATTTGTAGACAAACGCTCAGAATTAATGAAATTAAAAATGGAATCGACCGTTTCAGAAAAAATGGAAGAACGAAAAATTTTCCCTTCCTCGGTTCCGCCCCAAAAGATAAAAGTTAAAAAACCGGCAGAAAAAAGTTTCTTTCAAAAACTATGGCAATAGAAGATAAACATATCTCTTACCGCATTTACCTAGTTGCTTTCAGCATCTTTTTGATGGCTATGGCAATTACTTTCAAACTCTCTAAAATTCAGTGGGTGGAAGGTGATTACTATAGAAAATTAGCCAAAGAAAGAACCGTGAAAAACTTCGTGATCCCAGCCAATAAAGGGAATATCTATTCTGCTGACGGCAGTTTACTAGCCACTTCCATTCCCAACTACAACATCCGATTTGATGCCGTGGCACCGAAAGGAGAATCATTTGAAAAAAATGTAAAACCATTGTCGGATTCTTTGGCTTTGTTATTGGGCAAACCAAGTTCCTATTACCAAACGCAATTAAGAATGGCACGCGCCAACAAAAACAGATACTTGTTCGTTGCCCGTGATTTGAGTTATACCGAATACATGCGAATGAAGTCTTTTCCATTGTTCAATTTAGGACCAAACAAAGGCGGAATGATTACTGAGCAGGAAACGATTCGTAAACATCCGATTGGAAAAATTGCCGAAAGAACCATTGGTTATGAAAGAATTACTCCGGAAGGAAAGCCCGACGGTAAAGGGATTGAGTGGTCATTTCGAAGCTATTTAAACGGAAAAGACGGGAAAGTTTTAAAGCAAAAAATTGCCAAAGGCCAATGGAAACCTATTCGTGATGTAAACGAAGTAGATCCACAGGATGGCTATGATGTGATTTCGACTATCGATGTGTATATTCAGGATATCGCGCACCATGCCTTGCTGAAACAGCTTCAGGAATACAAAGCCGAACACGGTTGTGTGGTAGTAATGGAAACCAAAACCGGTAAAATCAAAGCGATTTCCAACTTAGGAAAATTAAATCCAACCGATTCCACTTATTTCGAAACTACCAATTACGCTATCGCCGAAGCACACGAACCGGGCTCTACCTTTAAGTTAATTGACATGATTGCTTTGTTGGATGATCATAAAATTGACACCAGCAAAACTTATGACAGTCAAGGCGGGATTATTGAATACAGAGGTAAAAAAGTACGCGATTCCCATGAAGGCGGTTACGGAAGAATCTCTTTGGCCAGAGGTTTTGAAGTGTCATCCAACACCATTATGGTACAAGCGGTTTATGAAAATTATAAAAACAATCCACAGGAATTTGTGGATCGAATTGACCGAATGGGCTTGAACAAACCTTTAGGATTGCCGTTTCAAGGAGAAGGAAAACCATATATTCCGCAACCAAACGATAAACACTGGAGCGCTATATCCTTGCCATGGATGGCTTTTGGCTATGGCGTTGCCGTGACACCATTGCAAACGCTGACATTGTACAATGCCATTGCCAATAACGGCGAAATGGTAAAACCACAATTCGTTTCCGAGATTAAAGAATGGAACAAAACCATCAAAAAATACGACAAGCAAGTCATCAATCCTAAGATTTGTTCGGATGAAACGATTAAGAAGTTGAAAGCTGTCATGCAGAATGTGGTGAAACGAGGAACGGGCGCCAAGTTGTATTCCAAAGATTTCTCAATGGCCGGAAAAACAGGAACAGCTCAGGCTAATTACGCTAAAAATGGTGGTTCTGAGAAACATTATATTTCTTCTTTTGTTGGGTTTTTCCCGGCTGAAAATCCAAAATATTCCTGTATCGTGGTGGTGCACAAACCGAATACTTCCGGAAACAATTATTATGGAGCCGATGTGGCCGGCCCGGTCTTCAAACGCATTGCGCAAAAGATTTTTACCGATGCGCCATCCACTAATGAGATTAAAAATCTGAATCGAAAAATCGACAAACAAGAGAAAGCCTATAACGATTACGCCATCAAATCGCAGGAAGAAACCAAAGGAGTGCCTAATGTTAAAGGCATGAGCGGCATGGATGCTGTAGCGCTTTTGGAAAATTTGAAATATAAAGTAAAAGTAATCGGTGTTGGAAAAGTCAAAAAACAATCCATTCAACCGGGAGAAGCTATAGATAAAAACAAAATCATCATACTCGAATTATCGTGATTATTTTAAAAGACATATTATACAAAGTCGCCATCGAAGTCGTAAAAGGTTCGACGGAAATGACTATTAACAAAATTGAATTCGACTCCCGAAAAATTCAGGAGAATGACGTATTTGTGGCCATTCGCGGGACAGTTTCTGACGGGCATGACTTTATCGAAAAAGCCATTAATCTTGGCGCTGTTGCGATTGTTTGCGACACGTTGCCGGAAGTGATAGTGACCGGAATTACTTATATACAAGTAAAAGACACCAATTTGGCTTTAGCCTTTTTGGCCACCAATTACTATGGCAATCCGTCACAGAATTTAAAGTTAGTCGGCATCACCGGAACGAACGGAAAAACTACGATAGCATCTTTATTATACCAATTATTCAAAAAGGCAGGTTTCAAAGTGGGATTGCTTTCTACCGTGAAAATCCTAGTGGATGATATGGAATACAAAGCCACTCATACTACGCCAGATTCGTTGACCATCAACTATTATTTGGCTGAAATGAATGCCGTTGGTGTGGAATATTGCTTCATGGAAGTGAGTTCCCACGGGATTCACCAAAAACGTACCGAAGGCTTACAGTTTGCCGGAGGAGTATTCACCAATTTGTCGCATGATCATTTAGATTACCATCCAACCTTCGCGGAATACCGCGATGTGAAAAAATCATTTTTCGACCATTTGCCAAAAACCGCTTTTGCCTTGACCAACATCGATGACAAAAATGGTTTGGTGATGTTGCAAAATACTTTCGCCAGAAAACTAACATACGCCTTAAAATCGTACGCCGAATACAAAGCGCAAATCCTGGAAAATCAATTGTCAGGCTTGTTGTTGAAAATCAATGAAAATGAAGTTTGGGTGCGATTGATTGGCACTTTCAATGCCTATAATTTATTGGCGATTTACGGTACAGCTGTAGAATTAGGTTTAGACAAATTGGAAGTATTGCGATTGTTGTCGGAACTGGAAAGCGTTTCCGGGCGTTTCCAATTTATTGTTTCCAACGACAAAATCACAGCGATTGTGGATTATGCCCACACACCGGATGCTTTGGAAAATGTGTTGAGTACCATCAATGATATTCGAACCAAAAATGAACAACTAATCACCGTTGTTGGCTGCGGTGGTGACAGAGACAAAGCCAAACGTCCAATCATGGCACACATCGCCAGTTCAATGAGCAATAAGGTCATCATCACTTCGGACAATCCAAGAACAGAAGATCCGATTGATATTATCGCGGATATGGAAAAAGGGGTTGAGCCTCAAAATCAAAGAAAAACATTGTCGATTGTCGATAGAAAACAAGCCATCAAAACCGCTTGTCAGTTGGCAGGGCCAAACGATATCATTCTTATCGCCGGAAAAGGGCATGAAACCTATCAGGAAATTAACGGCGTGCGCCACGATTTTGATGATATGCAAATTGTAAAAGAACTTTTAGAACAGCTAAACAAATAAACCTATGCTATATTATTTATTTGAATACCTCGACAAAACTATGGATGTTCCCGGAACGGGAGTTTTCCAATACATTACTTTTCGTTCGGCTTTAGCGTTAATCTTATCGTTAATGATTTCGACCATTTACGGGAAAAAAATCATCAACTTCTTGAGAAACCAGCAAGTGGGGGAAACCGTGAGAGAATTAGGTTTGGCAGGCCAAACACAAAAAGCAGGAACACCAACCATGGGGGGATTAATCATCATCATCTCCACGTTGATTCCGGTTTTGTTGTTAACCAAACTGAATAATATTTATATCATCCTCTTGATTGTGACCACACTTTGGATGGGAACTATCGGTTTTATCGACGATTACATCAAAATCTTCAAAAAAGACAAACAAGGTTTAAAAGGTATTTTCAAAGTAATTGGTCAGGTAGGATTAGGATTAATTGTGGGTTCTGTACTTTATTTTCACCCGGGTGTTACCGTTAGAGAAAGATCTACGACACCAATAACTTTCAACCAAACACAAAACGAAATTTCTCAGGCACCTACCGAAAGCAAGTCAACCGTTACCACGATTCCGTTTATGAAAAACAACGAATTGGATTATGCCAAAATCTTGGAATGGACCGGCGATGGTTATGAAAACTGGGCTTGGTTGGTATTCATTCCAATCGTAATTTTCATCATTACAGCAGTTTCTAATGGAGCCAATCTTACCGATGGAATTGATGGTTTGGCCGCTGGAACTTCCGCTATCTCAGTACTGGCACTTGGAATCTTCACCTTTATTTCAGGTAATATCATTTTGTCCAGTTATCTAAATGTAATGTACATCCCCAATTCAGGAGAAATGACCGTTTTTATTTCGGCTTTTGTGGGAGCTTTGGTTGGATTTCTTTGGTACAATTCGTATCCGGCATCAGTCTTTATGGGCGACACCGGAAGTTTAACCATTGGTGGAATCATTGCAGTGTTAGCGATTTCTGTTCGTAAAGAAATGTTGCTGCCGGTATTGTGCGCCATCTTTTTTGCCGAAAATCTATCGGTGATTTTACAGGTTTCCTATTTCAAATACACCAAAAAACGCTTTGGCGAAGGGAAGCGAATTTTCCTGATGTCGCCATTGCACCATCATTACCAAAAGAAAGGCTACCACGAAAGTAAAATCGTAACCCGTTTTTGGATTGTGGCCATACTGTTAGCCATCGTTTCCATAGTGACTTTAAAATTGAGATAATGAAGAGGTTAGTGGTGCTTGGCGGAGGCGAAAGTGGCGTGGGAACGGCCATTTTAGGAAAGAAAGAAGGATACGATGTGTTCGTTTCCGATTTCGGACAAATAAAAGATAAGTATAGAGAAGTTCTTAAACAATATGAGATTCAATGGGAAGATGACCATCATACGGAAGCATTGATTCTGAATGCGGATGTCGTGATGAAAAGCCCGGGCATTCCTGAGAAATCGCCGATAGTAAAAAAACTGTTGGAAAAAGGAATACCCGTGATTTCCGAAATCGAATTTGCTTGCGAATTCACCAAGGCAAAAACCATCGGAATCACCGGAAGCAACGGAAAAACAACGACCACCATGTTGACCTACCATTTGCTGAAACAAGGCGGATTGAATGTAGGATTGGGCGGTAACATCGGAAAAAGTTTTGCCTGGCAGGTGGCCGAAGAAAACTACGATTGCTATGTGTTGGAGTTGAGCAGTTTTCAATTGGATGGTATTATAAACTATCGCCCGGACATTGCCATCATTACCAATATCAGTCCTGATCATTTGGACCGATACGATTACAAATATGAAAATTATATAGCATCAAAATTCAGAATAACCATGAACCAAACCGAGAGCGATTATCTCATCTTCGATGCCGATGACGAAGCGATTTCAGAATGGTTTAAACAAAACAAAACAAACGCAAAACTAATTCCTTTTTCACTAACCCAAACCTTTGAAAACGGAGCCTTTATAAAAAACGAAACTATGGACATCATCATCAACAACGAGGAATTTGAAATGAAAACCGGAGAGGTTTCATTGGAAGGAAAACACAACCTGAAAAACGCTATGGCCGCCACTTCGGTAGCCCAGCTGATGAAAATCAGAAAGCAAACCATCCGTGAAAGTTTATCCAATTTCCAAGGGGTAGAGCATCGTTTGGAAAAAGTACTCAAGATTCAAAATGTTCAGTACATCAACGACAGTAAAGCGACCAATGTAAACGCGACTTTCTTTGCTTTAGACAGCATGACTGTGCCAACCGTTTGGATTGTCGGAGGGGTTGACAAAGGAAATGATTACAACGAGTTAATGCCATTGGTGAGAGAAAAAGTAAAAGCCATTATTTGTTTGGGTGTCGATAATAAAAAAATCGTGGATACGTTTGGAAATGTGGTGGATATGATGGTGGAAGTGGACAACATGCGCGATGCGGTAAACACAGCCAGTCACATTGCCGAAAAAGGGGATGCCGTATTGTTATCACCAGCTTGTGCGAGTTTCGATTTATTCCAAAACTACGAAGACAGAGGACAACAGTTTAAAGTAGCCGTACAGAATTTATAATTTGGTTATGCGGTTATTTGGTTATCTGAATTACGAATAACCGAATCCACAAATCCACAAATCCACACTATGAAAGAACTAATTCACAGTTTAAAAGGAGATAAAGTCATCTGGGCCTTCGTGGCTCTGTTGGCGTTATTTTCGTTTATGCCGGTGTTTAGTGCGAGTAGCAATTTGGCTTACATGCGCCACGGTTCCGGAAATGCGTTGACGTATTTGCTGAAACACGGAGCACAGGTGTTTGTTGGGTTTTTTATTTTATACAAAATTCATAAGGTTCCGTACCATTATTTCAGAACCATTTCAAGGTTATTATTGCCTGTCGTTTGGCTGCTCTTAATTTACACCTTGCTCAAAGGAACGGTAATCGAAGGCGCCAATGCCAGCCGTTGGATTCAGATTCCGTTTATCGGCATTACATTCCAGACTTCCACTTTGGCTTCGATAGTGTTGTATGTTTTTGTGGCGCGTTATTTGTCCAAAACCAGAGAAACCCCTATCACTTTTCAATCGTCTTTATGGGAATTATGGACATCGGTTTTCATTACTTTAATCTTGATTTTGCCAGCGAATTTATCTACGGCAGCGTTGATTTTTTCGATGGTGATGATGTTGGCTTTCATTGGTAAATACCCATTGAAATATATCGGAATCATTATCGGTGCCGGAATCATTGGCTTGACCTTTTTCATACTTGTTGCCAAAGCCTTTCCGGGAGCCTTTCCCAATCGTGTGGATACCTGGATTGCCCGTATCGATAATTTCACCAGCGACAAACCCGATGAAGATGATTACCAAATTGAGAAAGCTAAAATCGCTATTGCTTCCGGTGGAATTTATGGTTTAGGACCCGGGAAAAGTGTACAGAAAAACTTTTTGCCACAATCATCTTCCGATTTTATCTACGCAATCATTGTGGAAGAATATGGTCTTTTAGGAGGATTATTAGTCTTGGGATTATACCTGTTGTTGCTGTTCCGATTTGTAGTAGCGGCACACAAAGCCAATTCGCTTTTCGGAAAACTCGTCGTCATTGGCTTAGGATTCCCCATTATTTTTCAGGCAATGACTAACATGGCAGTGGCTGTGGAATTATTGCCGGTAACGGGACAAACCTTACCCTTAATCAGTTCGGGAGGAAGTTCCATTTGGATGACGTGTATTGCTTTGGGAATCATTTTAAGCGTGACCAAAAAAGACGAAGAAATTGCCGAAGAACAAGCCGAAAAACAAAAACGCGAAGACGCTTTGCAAAAGCTAATCGATAAACAACTAAAAGAAGACGAGGAAACCGAACAGGAAGATTTCTCGATTGAAGACAAAACCAATCCATTGGAACCAATTTTAAAAAGAAGTTAAGCATGGGCAAATTAAAATTCATATTAAGCGGTGGCGGTACGGGTGGACATATCTATCCGGCGGTGGCGATTGCCAATGAATTAAAGTTGCGTTTTCCGGATGCGGAGTTTCTTTTTGTAGGTGCCCAAGACAAAATGGAAATGCAAAAAGTACCCCAATCCGGTTATAAAATCGAAGGATTGTGGATTGCCGGTTTGCAACGAAAATTGACAGTACAGAACATGATGTTCCCATTCAAGCTAATGAGCAGTTTGTGGAAATCAAGAAAAATAATCAGAAAGTTCAAACCCGATGTAGTAATCGGAACTGGTGGTTTTGCCAGTGGCCCTTTATTACAAGCGGCGAACAGTTTCAATATACCAACCGTGATTCAGGAACAAAATTCCTATCCGGGTATTACGAACAAATTGTTGAGCAAAAAAGCCAATGCGATTTGTGTAGCGTATGAAAATTTGGAGCGCTTTTTTCCAAAAGAAAAAATCGTGTTCACTGGAAATCCCGTTCGTCAGGATTTGTTAGATGTGGAAACCAAAAGACAGGAAGGTATCGCCTATTTTAAATTAGACACCAATAAAAAAACATTGTTAATTCTCGGCGGAAGCTTAGGAGCCAGAAGAGTAAACCAGTTAATCGCTAAAGAACTCGATTTTCTTTTGGCAAGTGGCGTTCAGGTTTTTTGGCAATGTGGAAAATTGTATTTTGACGAATACCAACATTTCAACGAAAAAGAAAATGTGCAGGTCGTTGCCTTTATTGACCGAATGGATTTAATTTATGCCGCAGCTGATTTTGTGATTTCGCGTGCCGGAGCTTCATCGGTTTCGGAGTTGTGTTTGGTGGGAAAACCGACCATATTCATTCCGTCACCCAATGTAGCCGAAGATCATCAAACCAAAAATGCGAAAGCCATCGTTGATAAAAATGGCGCCATTCTTTTAAAGGAAAGTGACCTGGATGCAAGGTTTGAAGAAACCTTTTCCGATTTGATTTCCAATGAAGATTTACAGGTAACGTTAAGTGATAATATCAAAAAACTGGCAAAACCAAACGCGACTAAAGACATTGTAGCAGAAATAATAAAATTGATAAAATAAAGTGAATCTAAACCAAATCCATAACGTCTATTTCATCGGCATCGGAGGCATCGGAATGAGTGCTTTGGCTCGTTATTTCCAGAACATTGGCAAAAATGTTTCGGGCTACGACAAGACACCAACTATGTTGACCGATGAGCTTGTTGCAGCTGGAATGAACATTCACTTTGAAGACAATATCAGTTTAATTCCGGCTGATTATTATACCGAAAACACCTTGATAATTATTACGCCGGCTGTTCCCAAAACGCACTCGGAATGGAATTACTTTTTGGAAAGAGAGTACGTGGTGAAAAAACGCGCCGAAGTATTGGGCATTATCACCAAAGATACCTTTTGTTTCGCCGTTGCCGGGACGCACGGGAAAACAACAACTTCCAGTATTCTTGGTCATATTTTGTATGAAAGTGGTGCTGATGTTACTGCTTTCCTTGGTGGCATTGTAGAAAATTACCATTCCAATTTAATCGGAAATGGAAAAACGGTTACTGTTGTAGAGGCAGATGAATTCGACCGTTCGTTCCTGCATCTGCATCCGGATATTGCCTGCGTAACTTCGATGGATGCGGATCATTTGGATATTTATGGTGATAAATCGGCAATCGAAGATTCGTTCCGCGAATTTGCTGCCAAAGTAGCAAATAAAAATAAGCTGTTCGTTCCGAAAGGTTTACCATTAGAAGGCTTAACCACCGGAATCGAAGAAGACTCAACTTATAAAGCTTTCAACATCCGAATAGAAAATGGTTTTTATGTTTTTGATGTGCAAACGCCGTCGGAAACCATCCAGAACTTGCAATTCGGTTTGCCCGGAAGACACAATTTAATGAATGCTCTGATGGCTTTGGCGATGGCTAAAACTTATGGTACCCCAACCGAGTCCATTGCTAAAGCCCTGGCATCATTTAAAGGAATTCAGCGTAGATTTTCGTATCAGATTAAGTCGAAAGACTTGGTTTATATTGATGATTATGCACATCATCCGACTGAAATTAACGCGGTCCACCAAGCCGTTCGCGAATTGTATCCGAATGAAAAAGTGTTGGCGATTTTCCAGCCACATTTATTCAGCAGAACCAAAGATTTTGCCGATGATTTTGCCAACAGTTTGTCGCAATTCGATGAAATCTTACTGTTAGATATTTATCCGGCCAGAGAATTACCAATGGAAGGAATCACCTCAAGTTGGCTGCTTTCCAAAATGGAAAATCCAAATAAAAAATTGATTTCCAAAGCCGATTTAATTCCAACAATTTTGGCCAACGACGCTAAAATAATTGTAACCATCGGTGCCGGAGATATTGGAGAATTAGTTCCTAACATTAAGAAGGCTTTATTATGAAAATTTTCACCTGGACAAATATCAGATTGGTCTTGATGGTTGCGGTCGTAATCTTCCTGTATTCGTTCACTTCGCACCGAAATGCGTTGCGAAAAATTAAAAAAACAGAGGTGATTTTTGTGGGCGAAAAGAACCTTTTTTTGAAACCGGAAACGGTTAATAAATTGTTAATAGAAAAAAATCAGGACCTAAAAACATTAAAAAAAGATGGGTTAGATTTGAATAAATTGGAAAAGTCCATCAACCAACAAAAATTGATTGAGAAAGCAGATGTGTTTGTCAGTGTTGATGGGGTTTTAAAAGCGGTGGTGAAACAAAAAACACCTCTTGGGCGAGTGTTTGACGAGACGGGTTCTTTCTATATTGATAATGAGGGAAATAGTATGCCGTTATCGGATAATTATACCGCCAGAGTGCCGCTACTATCGGGGGAGATTACAGTAGTAAAAAAAGAAAAATTATCTGAAGTTTTACGGATGATTGCTGAAGATGATTTTTTGAAAAAAAATATCATTGGTGTACAGGTTTTGCCTAACGGTAGCCTGATTATGGCGAACCGGAATTACGATTATCAAATCGATTTTGGAAGAACTATTAACATCGAGACTAAATTTAAGAATTACAAAGCATTTTTTCAGAAGGCTGTTTCCGATAGCACTTTGAACAAATACAAAAGAATCAACCTGAAGTTTACCAAGCAAGTGGTGTGCATAAAATAGAAGATTATGGAAAAAGAGAATATTGCAGTCGGATTAGACATTGGAACAACCAAGATTGTTGCCATGATTGGCAAGAAAAATGAGTATGGAAAATTAGAGATTTTGGGCGTTGGAAAATCCAAAAGTCTTGGTGTGGCACGCGGTGTAGTAAATAATATCACGCAAACCATTCAGTCAATTCAGCAAGCAGTTCTTGAAGCGGAAAATAATTCAGGATACAAAATTAACGATGTGGTGGTTGGGATTGCCGGACAACACATTCGCAGCATTCAACACACCGATTACGTTATCAGAACCAACCCGGAAGAAGTAATCAGCGGTAGAGATATTCAGTTGTTGATTGATCAGGTAAATAAACTGGCAATGCTTCCCGGAGAAGAAATCATCCACGTATTGCCACAGGAATTCAAGATTGACGGACAATCGGAAATCAAAGAGCCTATAGGCATGTACGGTGGTAGACTGGAAGCCAGTTTCCACGTAGTAGTAGGACAAGCGTCTTCTATCCGCAATGTGGGCAGATGCATCCAAAGTTCAGGTATTGAATTGTCAGGATTGACGTTGGAGCCATTAGCTTCGGCTGATGCGGTGTTGAGTCAGGAAGAAAAAGAAGCCGGTGTTGCGTTGATTGACATAGGGGGTGGAACTACCGATTTAGCTATTTTCAAAGATGGTATCATTCGTCATACTGCTGTTGTCCCATTTGGTGGAAACGTAATTACAGATGATATCAAAGAAGGCTGTTCGATTATCGAAAAACAAGCCGAATTGTTAAAAACCAAATTCGGTTCGGCCTGGCCAGGAGAAAATAAAGACAATGAAATTGTATCGATTCCGGGATTGAGAGGAAGAGATCCCAAAGAGATTTCATTAAAGAATTTGTCGAAAATAATTCACGCGAGAGTGGTTGAAATTATTGAGCAAGTGTTCACCGAAATCAAAGCCTACGGACACGAAGATCCGCGCAAAAAATTAATTGCCGGAATCGTATTAACCGGTGGTGGTTCGCAGTTGAAACACATCAAACAATTGGTGGAATATATCACCGGCATGGACACCAGAATTGGGTATCCAAACGAACATTTGGCAGGCAATTCGAGCGAAGAAATTTCCAGTCCGTTGTTTGCAACTGCTGTAGGATTGGTGATGAACAGCATCGAAAACAATTCGAACAGCGCTTATAAAATTGAACTGAAAGAAGTAGTAGCGGAAGCACCAAAACAAGTGGTTTTCCAACCGGTAGCGGAAGAAAAAATAGAAGAAGAAGTTTTCAATGAAGTAGAATTACCAGTTTCCAAAATTGAAAATGAAACGACCGAAAGCAAAATCAGAAGATCCTTTTTTGACCGCTATGTAGATAAGATTAAAGATTTTTTAGATAACGCAGAATAGAAACCCTGAGGTTTCAGATAATTTCGCTTTAGCGAAACACAAAAGACAAACAGAATACAGAATATATAATACCTAACAAAACCAAAATAGTATGATAAGCAACTCAGAATTTGGAAGCATCTCATTTGATTTACCAAAAAATCAATCAAATGTGATTAAAGTAATCGGAGTTGGTGGCGGCGGAAGCAACGCGATCAATCACATGTTCAAACAGGGCATAAAAGGAGTTGATTTTATAGTTTGTAATACAGACTCACAAGCACTTCAAAACAGCCCGGTACCCAATAAGATCCAGTTAGGCGTAAACTTAACCGAAGGTCTTGGCGCAGGCGCTAATCCTGATGTAGGACAACAATCCGCTTTAGAAAGTGTGGGCGACATTGAAAAGATGTTGGATACCAATACTAAAATGGTGTTCATTACAGCCGGTATGGGTGGTGGGACAGGAACAGGTGCTGCTCCGGTCATCGCACAATTGGCCAAAGAACGTGATATCCTTACGGTCGGAATCGTAACTATTCCTTTCCAGTTTGAAGGGAAAGTGCGTTCAGAACAAGCGTTGTTAGGCGTTGAAAAATTAAGAAAACAGGTCGACTCTTTAATTGTTATTAATAACAATAAATTGAGAGAAGTATACGGAAATTTAGGGTTCAAAGCCGGATTCTCCAAAGCGGACGAAGTGTTAGCTACGGCTTCTCGTGGGATTGCCGAAGTAATTACACACCACTACACTCAGAATATCGACTTGAAAGATGCCAAAACGGTATTGTCTAATAGCGGAACAGCCATCATGGGTTCGTCTATCGCTACTGGGGATAACCGTGCCAAAGAGGCTATCATTACTGCTTTAGATTCTCCGTTATTGAATGACAATAAAATCTCCGGTGCCAAAAACGTATTGTTGCTTATCGTTTCGGGTTCCAACGAAATTACTATTGACGAAATCGGTGAAATCAATGACCACATCCAATCGGAAGCGGGTCATAATGCCAACATCATTATGGGAGTTGGTGAAGATGAAACGTTAGGTGAAGCGATTGCGGTTACCATCATTGCTACAGGTTTCAATGTAGAACAACAAAATGGGATTGTTAATACCGAAGTAAAGAAAATCATCCACACCTTGGGTGACGAACAAAAATTGGTACGCGATTTAACGCAAAAACCAGTGGAAGTTTTTCAATCCATCGTAGAAACACCAACGGAAGTAAAAGAAGAAAAAATCGTATTCGAATTAATCGAAGATGAGATAGAAACTCCAACAGTAACTGCGGCTATTGTTGATGATAACGAATTAATAGCGATGAACCAATTCATCCGCAATCTGGATGTGACTTTTGAAATCGTATCGCCAATCATGGACATCGATTACAAAGTAACCACTCCTGAGGTTCGTGAAATGAAAGTGATAGAGCCGCAAAACATTGTAGAAGAAGAACAAATTACTTTTACGTTTGATATTCCGGCAGCCTTTGAAAAAGCAGAACCGATTGAAGCTGTACAAGAAGAAAGCAAAATTGTTTTCGATTTGTCAGAAGCTAATGATATCGTAGTGAACGAACCAGTACAATTTGTTCCGGTAACCGAACTAAACGAAGAAGGCGTTATCAAATATTCTTTAGAAGAATACATGGAGTTGGAAAACGACTTATTGAACTCCAAACCAGCAGCAGCTGTGGTAGAAGAGCCAATTGCCGAAGAGCTGAACATTATCATGAAAGCCCAACCGGAAGTTGAAAAAACACAGGCTCCCGTAGTGATGCATTTTGACGATGTTTCTCCGGTAGAAATGACCATCGAAGAAACGTTGAAACACAGAGCTGACGAGCGCAGAAGAAAGTTAAAAGAGTTCAATTACAAATTCCACAACAATCCTTCCCGTATCGAAGAATTAGAAAAAGAACCAGCATACAAACGCCTTGGTGTTGACCTGTCAAACAACGCCGACAATACTGCAAACTCAAGAATGTCTTTGGGCACTGATAGTAACGACGATTTACAAATCAGAACCAACAATTCATTCCTGCACGATAATGTAGATTAATCTGCCATTTTTTTAATCGGATAACCCGAAAATTTCACTGAGATTTTCGGGTTATTTTTTTTACCTTCGCAGTGCTTTTTAGGAGCGAATGGTTCGGGCTGTTTCAGTCATCCATTTTCCTGCTGTCCGCACTACATGGTAGTCGCTCCCATCAGGGCTAAAAAGTAAATCCTAATGATTAAACGTAAATAGAAATACAATGAGTTTAGAAACACAAATCATGGACGAAATGAAAAACGCCATGAGAGCCAAAGATACTGTCGCTTTAGAAGCTTTAAGAGCCATCAAATCGGGTATCATCTTAGCCAAAACCGAAGCCGGTGCCAGCGATGTTTTAGCCGCTGACGACGAAATCAAATTATTGCAACGTTTGGTAAAACAACGTAAAGACAGCGCCGCCATTTATACAGAACAAAACCGTGCCGACTTAGCCGCACCCGAATTGGCGCAAGTAGCCGTTATAGAGAAGTTTTTACCGGCACAGTTATCTGAGGCCGAAGTAGAAGCTATAGTAGCTAAAATCATCGCAGAAGGTGGTTTTTCAGGCATGGCCGCTATGGGTCAGGTGATGGGGAAAGCCTCAGCAGCCTTAGCCGGCAAAACCGATGGCAAAACCATTTCGACTATCGTTAAAAAATTATTGGCATAAGCGAATAAAATGGCTGCGTAGTTCAACTGGATAGAATATCAGATTTCGGCTCTGAGGGTTGGGGGTTCGAATCCCTTCGCGGTCACATAAAATGCCTGAGAGATAATCTCAGGCATTTTTTATTTCTACTCTAAAATAGATTGCTTATTATTGGCATAAATATAAAAGTATGATTATCATTTTAATTGTGATTTTAGCCTTATCGCTATTGGCTTTGCTGCTTTTTTTTAATATCGTTTTTTATGTGGTGGAGTATTATTACAGCCTTGTTTTTGGTAAACCTTTATTTGTTCATTTTTATACTCATTTAAAAACACTTTCGCCACAGGAAGAATCCATACTGCGTCAAAAGTTTCAGTTTTATAATTCCCTTACGGATAAAAAGAAACACTATTTTAGGCACAGAGTGGCTAAGTTCCTCGAAAGCTATACATTCATTGAAAGAGAAGATTTTTTGATTACAAATGAAGTCAAGCTACTGGTGGCGGCTACTTATGTGATGCTTACTTTCGGAATGCGAAGTTATCTTATTGATGAATTTGATAAAATAATACTATATCCCGACGAATATTATTCAACTGTTAGCGAGGAATATCATAAAGGAGAATTCAATCCAAGACTAAAAGCGGTTGTCTTTTCCTGGAAAGATTTTTTACTGGGGTATGAAATCAGCAATGACAATCTAAACCTCGGAATACATGAGTTCACCCATGTTATCCTTTTCCATGGTTTAAAGAAGAATGATGCCAGTGCCACCATTTTTTCAAGCCGGTTTAACCGACTGAAAAAAGAAGTAATGCATCCGCCAAACAGACAGCGCCTCATCAATTCAAACTATTTCAGGGTTTATGCCTACACCAATGAGTTTGAATTTGTATCGGTAATCATCGAACATTATTTTGAAACACCCCAGGATTTCAAAAGAGAATTCCCGGAGTTGTTTTTGAATGTGAGTTTACTGCTCAACTACCAACCGTAATGGGTTAATTATATTACCAGAAAACAGTATATAAAGCCGCCAGAACAGCTACAATAATCAGCATTCCAACAGTAAAGCTTGGCGACATTTTGAACATCGTTTTGTTTACTTCCAAGCCGTTGGTCTGGACGCCTTTTCTGTTTTCATACATACTGATGATATACATTCCAATCACACAAATCAGGAACACAAATCCCATCCGGTCAATAAACGGAATCTCGTAAATACCATTAGCATTCGGTACCGCAAATCCCATTGGATTCAGGAATGATAAATCGACAAAAGCCGGCATGAATTTGAAAATAATCGAGAATAGAAACCCGCCAATTGTGGCAAATAAAGCCGCATTGGAAGTCGTTTTTTTCCAGAAGAACCCTAAGATGAACATCGCAAAAACACCCGGACTCACAAAACCGGTATATTCCTGAATGTATTGGAAACCGCCTTTTTTGTCAATGCCTAAAAACGGAGCTACAATAACCGCAACAATCATGGCCGTTATGATAGTCATTTTTCCCATGCTTACTAATTTCTTCTCGCTGGCTTCTACGTTTAATTTGTTTTTATAAATGTCTAACGTAAAAATCGTAGCGATACTATTGGCTTTTCCGGCTAACGAAGCTACAATGGCAGCCGTCAAAGCGGCAAAGGATAATCCTTTCAAACCAACCGGCAGCAGATTTAGTAAAATTGGATAAGCTCTGTCTGGATTTACAGTTCCGTCTTGTAGCATTTCGGTGTGAAAGTGTCCGTTTTGGTATAAAACATAAGCGGCAATTCCGGGTAAAACCACGATGACCGGCATTAATAATTTTAAGAAGGCTGCGAATAAGATGCCGCCACGCGCTGTTTTTAAATCGGCGCCCAAAGCCCGCTGCGTGATGTATTGGTTGCAACCCCAGTAATTCAAATTGATAATCAGCATTCCGCCAATCAATACGGAAAGCCCTGGCAAGTCCATGTAATTCGGATTCGTCTTGTCAAATATCATGTGGAAATGGTCATTGGCATGGGTCGTCATCAAAGTAAAACCATTGAGAACTCCGGTAGAACCAAATTCGGTAGCGACCAAATTCAACGCTAAATACGTTGTTACCAATCCGCCCAAAATCAAAAAGAACACCTGAATCACATCGGTATAGCCAATCACTTTCATGCCGCCAAGCGAAATCATCACAGCAAAAAGCGCCAAGAAAACCATACAGAAAGTAATGTTCAATCCGGATATGCTACTAATCGCCAAAGCGCCTAGGTATAAAATTGAAGTCAGATTCACCAAGACATAAAGTAACAACCAAAACACCGCCATAATCATCGCCACATTGCTGTTGTAACGCTTATTCAGGTATTGCGGCATGGTGAAGATTTTGTTCTTCAGATAAACCGGCATAAAGAAAACCGCCACGATGACCAGTGTTGCTGCCGCCATCCATTCGTAGGTTGCAATGGCCAATCCCATTTTGAAACCGCTACCGCTCATTCCGATGAATTGCTCGGCACTGATGTTACTGGCAATTAACGAAGCGCCAATGGCCCACCAGGTCAACGAACCTTCCGCTAAAAAGTAATCGTTACTACTGGTTTGTGCTTTCTTTTTTCGGTTGTAAATCCAATAGCCGTATCCGACAATAATGACGAAATACAGCAAAAAAACGATATAGTCTTTGGTGGTTAGGGTTTGCATGTTATTTGGTTTTAGTTTTGTAATGTAGGGTTGGTAAGTCTCTTAAAATTTTGGCACTTTGTTCCGGTGAAATATCGCGTTGTGCTTCGCCCAGCATTTCGTAGCCGACCATGAATTTCTTTACGGTTGCACTTCGCAACAAAGGCGGATAAAAATGCATGTGAAAATGCCATTCGGGATGCGAAATCCTATCGGTTGGTGTTTGATGAATTCCCGAAGAATACGGAAAAGAAGTCTCAAAAAGATTGTCGTATTTCACCGTGATTCCTTTTAAGATTTCGGCAAATGCGGTGGTTTCTTCCTTATTCATGGCAATGATATTGCCAAAATGTCTTTTGCTGATAATCATCGTTTCATAAGGCCAGGTTGCCCAAAAAGGCACCAAAACCACAAAATGATCGTTCTCCAGCACGATGCGTTCTTCTTTTTTCAATTCTTCGTTTACATAGTCTTTCAGCAAACTGGTTTTGTTTTTTTCGTAATAGGAGCGAAGGCTTTTTTGGGTTTTTTCGACTTGTGTCGGCAACGAAGATTGTGCCCAAATTTGTCCGTGCGGATGCGGATTGCTGCACCCCATCACGCTGCCTTTGTTCTCAAAAATCTGAATGTAATTAATGAAGTTGTGGCTGCCCAGTTCAATGTATTGTTCGGCCCAGGTGAGTATTACTTTTTCAATAGCCGAAACTTCCATTTCGGGTAAGGTGAGGTTGTGTTTGGGCGAAAAGCAAACCACTTTGTTAATGCCCCGTTCCGGTTTTAATTGAAACAAGGGTTTGTTGTTGTTTTTAAAGGAAACTTCCTCTTTCAGCAAAGCTGAAAAATCATTTTCGAACACGTAGCAATCGGTATACTCTTCATTTTTCACACCATTGGCACGCACATTTCCGGCACATAAATAACAGTCTTTATCGTGTTCTGGGCGATTGTCTTCGGCTATTTTTTCCTTTTGACCTTGCCACGGCCGCTTGGCGCGATGCGGCGAAACCAAAATCCATTCGTCAAGCAAAGGATTGTATCTTCGGTGTGGGTGCTCGTTATTATTGAAATGTTGCATGATTTAGTTTTTGTAAAGCGTAGTGCCTTTTGAAATTTTTATTTTATAGGGTTTCAATTCGATGCCAAAAGCGTTGCGGTATTGTTGGGAAATGCGTTCAATGAGTTCATTTTCGGAACCTTTTTCCACCAAATTAATGGAACAACCACCAAAACCGCCGCCCATCATTCTCGAACCTAAAACCGATTTTTCATGTTGTACGGCATCGACTAAAAAGTCAATTTCATCACAACTCACTTCATATTCTTTGGACAAGCCTTCGTGTGTTTCAGACATTAATTTGCCCAGTTTTTTGAAATCAGCTTGTGTCAAAGCAGTAGTCGCATCTAAAACGCGCTGGATTTCTTTCACAACAAAATGACAACGTTTGAAAACAGTATCGCCTAATTTTTCGCGGAGCTCCAAAACCATTTTTTCAGAACAGTCTCTAAACGTTTTGACTTCCGAAAAGTGCTGTTTGATAATCGCCAAGCCTTGCTCTACTTCTTGTCTTCGGACATTATACCCTGAAGTCAAATGCGTATGCTTTACATTGCTGTCCAATAAAAGTAACGAATATTTTTTGAAATCCGCTTTGTAATATTCATAGTCAAGCGTGTTGCAATCGAGTTTGATAACGCTGTTTTTTTTGCCAAAAACCGAAGCAAACTGATCCATAATGCCACAGTTGACGCCGGCAAAAGTATGTTCTGCTTTTTGTCCGATGAGCGCAATCTCTTCTTTGGTTAAACCCAAATCAAACAGCGTATTCATGGCGTAAGCAATCCCACATTCCAACGCAGCAGAAGAAGAAAGTCCGGCACCCATTGGGATGGTACTACTGAAAACGATGTTAAAACCATTCATAGCAAACCCTCTTTCTTTCAATTGATACAAAACGCCCAGAATATAATTGGCCCACATTTTATCAATGGGTTTCAAGTCATCGTTTAAATCAAATTTATAGGCTTCGTTCAAATCTTTGGCAATTAACGTGCATTCAGAAGTGTCATTTTTGGAAATGGCAAAGCAGATGTATTTGTTGATGGCGGCCGGCATCACAAAGCCATCATTGTAATCAATGTGTTCCCCAATGATATTGATTCTTCCCGGCGAAAGGAAAATGTATTCCGGTGTTTTTTGAAGTATTTTTTCAAAATGTTCCGAAGTATGCTGGATTAATTTCTTTTTCATCAGTTAAGATTTCACAAGGTTGATTATGGTAGAACCGGAGTTTAGTCCGTTCGATTTGGCTTCCAGTTTTATGGACCCCGCAGTTTTTCCGGCTTGAATAATGATTTGACATTTTCCGTTGAAGGCACTTCTTTGCCAGGCACCGTCCTTGCATTTATCCGGTTCGTGAGAACTTGGGTCGCCATTGCCCACTCCTATAATTTTGGCATCGCCGGTTAGATAAAACTTCACCATATTATCAGCAATCGGAACTTCACGTCCTTTGTCATCGGTTAAGGAAATATTGATTACTGTAGCATCAGTACCGTCAGCCATCAATGTGGTTTTGTCGGGGGCCATTACCACATTGACTACCTGATCGGTGGTTTCTACTTTTGAGGTTATTTTTTTGCCTTTTTTATAGCCAATAGCTTCCAGCGTCCCGGGTTCGTAATTGACTTGCCATTGCAAATGACTGTTTCTCGGCATTACTTTTTTGCCCAAACTTTTGCCATTTAAGAAAAGTTCCACGTCATCAGCATTGGAGTTCACCCAGACATCTATAGGTTTTCCTATTTTTTCAGGCCAATTCCAGTGGGGAGATATGTGCAAAACATCTTCATCGGTCCACCAACTTTGATAGTAGTAATAAATATTTTTTGGGAAACCACACACATCCATGATTCCGAAATGAGAGTTTACATTTGGCCATTTATAGGGAGTTGGTTCCCCGCGATAATCAAAACCGGTCCAGACAAAACCACCTTGCCAATAATCATTTTCAGCGGCTAGTTTCCACCAGTCTTCGGCTTTACTGGCCCACCATGGCGCGGTAATATCTTGATCGGGAACATAGGCTCTGATGCTGTCTTTTTCATAAATGCCACGAGTGGTTACGGTACTTCCCATTTCAGTTCCGATCAAAGGCTGATTCGGATGGTCTTTGTGGTAATCGGCGACAGCAAATTGACGGTAATTGAAACCGCGAACCGGAATCACTTCATTAACTCCATTGAATTCATTACCCATATCGGCAGCATACGTACTCGTTCTTGACGGGTCTAGTTCTTTTTGTTTGGCCAAAAGTGTTTGTGCTATTTTTTTGCCGTGTTCTGTTTTTTGAATCCAGCCTTCTTCGTTTCCGATAGACCACAGAAATACAGAAGGATGATTTCGGTCTCTCAAAATCAATCGCTCGAATTGGTTTATGTATTCCGGACTGCTGTTGAGTAAACGTTGTTCGTCCAGCACCAACATGCCCAAGCTGTCACAAGCTTCCAGAAGTTCAGGCGTAGGAGCATTGTGACTGGTTCTGTAGGCATTAGAGCCTAATCTTTTTAATTGTTTGATGCGATAGTATTGCATATAATCAGGCATTGCACTACCGATGCCGGCATGATCCTGATGGTTGTTGGTGCCTTGAATTTTGAGGTGTTTCCCGTTTAAGAAGAAACCGTCTTTGGCATCAAATCTCACATTTCTGACACCAAATCGGGTTTTAGTCTGATAAACAATTTGACCATCCTGTTTCACTACTGAAAATGCTTTGTACAAATAGGGGTCTTCTAAAGACCACAGGCGGGCATTGTTTATCGTTAGTTTTTGTTTGACAGTTGATTGGGCATTTACCGCAAGTGACAATTTCTGTTCGTTAGTTTTGGCCAATACCTTTCCATTTCTGTCTGTGATATAGGAGTATACCGTACACTGGGAAGTTTTCAGATTTTTATTCTCAACGGAAGTCTCAATTGCTACAATTGCCTCTTTTCCTTTTATTTCCGGAACGACATACAAACCGCCTTCCGGGATGTGTAAGTTGTTGTATTGATTGAGCCATACATGGCGGTAAATTCCGGCACCTTCGTAGAACCAGCCTTCGTATTGGGTGGCATCGACTCTTACGACGAGTACATTTTCTTTATCAAAATTGATGTAATCGGTCACATCATAGGCCATCCCAACATAGCCGCTCATATTAGTTCCCACATAAAAACCATTTAACCAAATGGAAGCATTGCGATAAATACCGTCAAATTGAATTTGAAACCTATCATTAGCATCCTTTTTGTTTACCGAAAAATGCTTGCGATACCAGCCAATACTGGTTTCCGGATAAAATCCGCCCACCGGTTTGTAACCATGGGATTCCACATCAAAATTGGGAGAATTTTCAAAAGGCAACTCCACTGCCCAATCGTGTGGGACATTTACAGATGTCCAAGTGCTGTCGGCAAATTTTGGATCAATAGCTGTTTTTGCAGCGGCACCCGATTTAGAGAAAATCGTGGCAGTACTGTAATTAAAATCCTTATCGGGATTGGCAGCATGGCCGAAATGAAATTTCCAACCTTCATCAAAGTTGATTTTCTTTTGAGCGTTGGAAAGGAAGCCATTCAGTAAAAGACTGGCCAGTATCAATGCTGATTTTAAGGTTAGGTTACGCATATCCATTACTTTAATTTTCTTTAAAAGCATCTAAGGCCGGCGAAGGTTTGCCATCAGCCTGCCAAGCGCTTAAACTGTAATGACTCCAGCTTTTGGCGCCTTGCGGTTCCCAGTAAAGCACGCCCAATCCTTTGTGGTTCGGAACATTTTTTACGGCTTTAATCGTCGCTGCTAAAAGTTCGTAAGTGTTTTGCACTTTGTCATCTTCACCACCTACTTCCACCACCATAACTTCTTTGTCGTAACGTTTTGCCATGTCGTTTAAGTTAAATTGTAAATCGGCAATCGTTTCGCTGTAATCTTTTTTGATCCAATAGGGATAATAGGACATTCCGATTACGTCATATTTTACTTTTTGAGCAGTGGCATTGTCAAAGAAGGTTCGGAATTTGGCATTGTTGTTTCCTTCATCTACATGCACTATGACTTTGATGGATTGATCCACGGCTTTTGTAGCTTCGTATCCTTTGTTTAATAATTGGCCAAGTTGTTTCCAATTGTTGGTGCTTCCGTCAGGCCAAAGCATTCCGCCCGGAATTTCATTGCCAATTTGAACCCATTCCGGAGTTACACCTGCTTTTTTCAAGGCTGATAAAACATCAAAAGTATGGTTGTACACATCGTTTAGTAATTCAGGAAATGAATGTTTCTCCCAAGCTTTCGGTTTGAATTGCTTAGCCGGATCAGCCCAGGAATCGGAATAATGAAAATCAATCATAATGCGAAAGCCCATTTTTTGAGCCCGTACTGCCATGGCAACCGTTTCGTCTTTGCTGCAATGGCCGCTGGCTTTATCATCGTTCGGATTGACCCAAACCCGCAACCGAATTGAATTCATGCCGCGGTCTTTTAATAGTTGCAGACAATCTTTTTCGCGGCCATCGGAGTCGTAAAATTTATACCCTGTGGCTTCCATTTGGGGTAACCAACCTACATCGGCGCCTTTGGCAAAGGGTTTGTTTTGGCTGAAGCCAATTATTGAAAAGAATACTAATAAAATCGTTTTTTTCATAATTAATTAGCATTAAACACATCCATAGCAGGAAGTGCATTGTTATTAAAATCCCATAAAGCCTGGTTTTCCCATGAAGAACCATTGGTGGCCGTTGGCCCTCTGAAAGCTACCCATTCGGTTCCCCAATAACAAAAACCGATTCCGGATGTACTTTGGGTTAAACCATTTTTTATAGCAGAAAGAAACCCTTTTTGGCCTGTTTCTGTGGCAGGGAAAGCGGGAATTATTTGATTGTCTAATCCAATAATATTGTTGGTATAATCGTTATAACCAAAGGTAAACGGATAAGCTGTTTCGGCAATCAGTACTTTTTTGTTATATAATTGCCCCAAGCTATTGATGGTGCTTTGCAGTGTAGCCAAATTTTTTCCGTGATATATTGGATAATAAGACAAACCGATGTAGTCATAATCGATGTTAGCCACTTTGCTGAAAAACCAATCAGAACCGGTAATTCCGGCGAAATGAAGCATGATTTTGGCAGTGGATGATTTACTTCTTACGGCTGCAGTAGCACTGGAAACCAATTGTAAATACTGACTTTCATTCGTTGATAATTTGCCTTCCGGCCAAAGCATCCCGTCGTTGGTTTCGTTGCCAATTTGAATAATGTCCGGATTGATTTCAGTCATTATTTGCGTGGTATAGGTAGCCACAGCCGTTTTCAAATCGGTAAATGATAAACTCTGCCAAGCCGCTGGTTTGGTTTGGTTTCCCGGATCAGCCCAAGTGTCTGAATAGTGAACGGTGAGCCAAACTTTCAAACCGGCCTGTTTTACCCGGAGTGCTAAAGCTTTTACTTCAGCCAGTCCCGAATGACCGTCGGAAGGATTTTGCCAAAGGCGAATTCGGATGGCGTTGCAACCGGCATTTTTTAGTGTGGTTATGGCGTCTTCTGCCTGATTGTTGTGTTTGTAAATGGTTCCTTCGCTTTCGATTAAAGGCAAAAAAGACATGTCGGCACCGCGAATGAAAGTGTCTTCTACAACGGGTTGAGGAGTTGAACTACTGTCGGAAGAACAAGAAAATAAGGTGATGGTAAGTAAACTGAAAATTAGTTTTTTCATACTTGATAGATTATAGGTTTTCAAATTTGAATGTTGTTTGGTGTAAATATTCTTCCTCTTTTTTCAATAAAGCACTCGGAAAATGAGAATGATTTGGAGCATCGGGAAAGTTTTGTGCTTCAAAGCAAATGCCGCTTTTGGGATGATAATTTGCCTTTTCTTTTCCTTTTATTTGGCCAAAACAATTACCGCCAACATAAATGTGAACAGCTGGTTGATTCGTTAGTACCGTCATTTTTAATTTGTTTTTTTTGCTGTAAAGAACCGCCGCTTTTTTACCAGTAAGCACAAAAGTGTTGTCAATGGATGTTGGGCAATTTTTGGCAACAGCAAAATCAAAAGGATGGTTTTCTAACGAGATAAAATTTCCGGTTGGAATAAGTTCATCAGTGGTTTCCAATATTTTATCAGAATTGACCAAAAGCGTTTGATTGGTAATATCATCGGAATGTCCGTCAAGATTAAAATAACTGTGTTGGGTTAAATTAATGATGGTGTCTTCTGAGGATTTAGCGATAAAGGTTATTTTAAGTTCGTTGTCTTCGGTTAACATATAAGTCACTTCCACATATAATTCTCCCGGGAAATTTTCTTCGTTGTTCTTACTGGTGTATTCTAGTGTGATGGAGGGATTTTCCTCGTCGGAGATTGATTTTACATTCCAAAATTTTCGACTGAACCCAATGGAGCCGCCATGAATTTGATGCGAGTTCCAATTTTTGGATAAGTCAATAGTTTTTCCGTTCAATGAAAAAGAGCCATTGTTGATTCTGCCGGCATAACGACCCACAATGGCGCCGAGATAAGGAGCACTTGGCAAATCAAAGGAATTGATATAATCTTCTAAAGTTTCAAATCCCAATACGACATCTACTTTTTCTCCAGTTGAGTTGGGGATTTTTAAGGAAGTAATGGTGGCACCATAGTTTATCACAGAGAATTCACAACCATTTTTATTACTCAGGGTATGACGGAAAACCACTTGGTTAGTAGTTAGCTCCCCAAATAATTTCGTATTTTTTGTACTGTAAATTTGTGAAAAATGATTTTTATTCATTGCTTTTTTATCAATATGATAACGAAATTATTATTTATTCTTTCGCTTCCATACCACTACCTACCAGTTTTTTCATATCTTGCTACCAGTTAGTGCATTTCGATGAAAATTATTACTATAAATAATCAGTCAAATCAACCCAAATACAAACAGATAGTGCTTTCTGTTGAAATGGCTATTGCCGAAAAAAGACTGAAGCGGGATGAGAAATTACCTTCAGTTAACAAAGTCAGTTTGGAGTTTTCCATTTCCAGGGATACCGTTTTGCTGGCGTATGATGAATTGAAAAAAAGAGGCATTATTTACGCTATTCTGGGCAAAGGCTATTATGTGAAAAGCGTTGAGTTTACTTTGGAACAGCGTATCTTTCTGTTGTTTGATGAACTAAATGCGTTCAAAGAGGATTTGTATAATTCTTTTATGGCGCATGTCAACAAAAATTTTCAAATCGACATTTTCTTCCACCATTTCAATTTAGAAATGTTTAAAAAACTCGTTAACGAGAGCAGAGGGAATTACTCAAAATATATTATTATGCCATCCAATCTGGAAGGAACTACGGAGTTTATTAAAACCTTGCCGTTGAACAGTACTTACATTTTGGATCAGACTAATGAAAAACTAAGTGATTATCCTGCCGTTTATCAAAATTTCACAACTGATATGTATGATGCTTTGGTTTTTGGCAAAGATAAATTAGACAAATATGAGGAGCTGATTTTGATATTTCCGGGAGATAAAGAGCCCATAGGAATGGTAGCCGGTTTTGAAAATTTTTGCAGGGAAAATGGGTGTAAACATAAAGTCGTTGCGACATTTGATAATGATGCAATTGAAAAAGGCAGCTTGTTTATCATTCCGAGTGACCGGCATTTAGTGAATGTTATCGAACAGTCGAAAAGTCAAAACCTAAAATTGGGAGTTGATTTTGGCATCATTTCCTATAACGAAACCTCCTTGAAAAAAGTTGTAGAAAACGGCATCACAACCATTTCAACAGATTTCAAAGTCATGGGGAAAATTTTGGCCGAAATGATTAATACCAATTCTAAACAACAACTGAAAAACAGCAGCCAATTAATAATCAGAAATTCTATTTAAAGGAATTAGAATGTTGTGATTTTTTTCAAGTCGGCGATGGTTAGCGTTGGGTCTTCGGCTTTAAAAACAAAGCTTCCCGCTACTAAAACATCAGCACCGGCTTCAACCAGTTGTTTGGCATTTTTATTGGTCACGCCACCATCAATTTCGATAAGAGTAGCAGCGTTTTTTCGGATGATTAGCTCTTTTAGTTTTGCCACTTTTGAATATGTATTTTCAATAAAAGATTGTCCGCCAAAACCTGGATTTACACTCATCATGCAAACCAAATCGATATCCTGAATCACATCTTCCAACAAATCCACACTGGTATGCGGATTTAAAGCCACGCCGGCTTTCATGCCTTCGGCTTTGATGGCTTGTAGCGTTCTGTGCAAATGCGTACAGGCTTCGTAGTGAACGGTTAAAATATTGGCGCCTAATTCGGCAAAAGTTTTGATGTATCGGTCGGGTTTAACAATCATTAAATGCACGTCGATGGTTTTCTTAGCATGTCTTTTAATGGCTTCCAAAACCGGCATCCCGAAAGAAATATTGGGAACAAAAGCACCGTCCATGATGTCGATGTGAAACCAGTCGGCTTCACTGTTATTAATCATTTCAATATCGCGTTGCAGATTAGCAAAATCAGCAGCAAGAACAGAAGGTGCAATAAGTGTATTTTTCATTGTTTGTGTTGTTTCGGCAAAGATAATTATAAAAAATAAAACTCCGGTAATCAGCCGGAGTTTCAATCATCAATCAAAAAACGAACAGTTAATCAGACTGTTGTTATCGTGCTTAGGATTATCCTAAATATGTTTTTAATATTTTACTTCTGGAAGTGTGTTTTAATCTGCGAATCGCTTTTTCCTTGATTTGACGTACACGCTCACGAGTTAAATCGAAAGTTTCTCCAATTTCTTCTAAAGTCATTGGGTGTTGATCGCCTAAACCGAAGTATAAACGCACTACGTCAGCTTCTCTTGGTGTTAAGGTCTCCAAAGAGCGCTCAATTTCTGTACGCAACGATTCGTGGATTAATTCTCTATCTGGATTTGGAGATTCGCCTGAACGCAAAACGTCGTAAAGGTTTGAATCTTCTCCTTCAACAAGTGGCGCATCCATGGATAAATGACGACCGGAGTTTTTCATGGACTCTTTTACATCATTAACTGTCATGTCCAATTCTTTGGCAATTTCTTCAGCAGAAGGTGGTCTTTCGTTAGATTGCTCTAACAAAGCGTACATTTTGTTGATTTTATTGATCGAACCAATTTTGTTCAAAGGCAAACGTACAATACGAGATTGCTCAGCCAAAGCTTGCAAAATCGACTGACGAATCCACCATACCGCATAAGAAATGAATTTGAAACCACGTGTTTCATCAAAACGTTGAGCTGCTTTAATCAACCCTAAGTTTCCTTCGTTAATCAAATCGGGAAGTGTTAATCCTTGATTTTGGTATTGTTTGGCTACCGAAACCACGAAACGCAAATTGGCTTTTGTCAATTTCTCTAACGCACGTTGGTCGCCGGCCTTGATTTTCTGAGCTAATTCTACCTCTTCATCAGCAGTAATTAAGTCAACTTTTCCAATTTCTTGTAGGTACTTGTCTAAGGAAGCAGTTTCACGGTTGGTTACCTGCTTGGTGATTTTGAGCTGTCTCATTAATGTATCTCCTTTACTTTAAAGTGTTCAGGTGGTTATACGTATTGAAAATCAAAAAAGTTACAAAATGATAAATAAAATTTAATGCAGGAGATCCACCTGGCTGTTTAATTTCTCTAAATAATAATCAATTTTTCTATTCGCCCGGTTGAAAAACAGCTGTTGTTCTTTGATTCCGGATTGGTTCAATAGTTTTGAATTGACAATTTGCTGGTCAAAAAATTGCTGGGCATTATGACAACTTTCCGGATGGTCAGTGATAAAATAACCAAGCAAAGTATAAGGGACAAACATCGTGAGTTTGTTTGCGGTTTCGATTAGCATATTGTTATTTAAAAGAATCAATTCGTTGTAAAAGAGCGAGTAGTTGGTGTTTGTCTTATTTGATTTTTCTTGAATCACCTTTAAAATTCTCTTTAAATCCTGATACAAAGCAGTGGCGTTTTTGAAAGAAAGTAAGCCAGCCTCATAAAAATATAGGATTTGCTGTAAACTACTGTTTATGGTGGTGTCATTCCAGATTTCCTTCACGCTAACCGTTTCGTATGTTTTTTTCAGCTTTTGCATGTGTTCCATAAACGATTCGTCAATTATGAAATACTCAAACGCTTCTTTGGGTTGGGTTTGATTTAAGAGCATCAGCCATACATAGGCCTTGAATTTAGACATTATCGTTCCATCCATAAAATAAAAAAGCGGAATGTCTTTGGCCGAATAATACAAGATTGCATCACTATTTCTAGTGAGTTGTTCAATGCGTTCCGCCGATGTTTTAAAATAGGACAGCATGTCTTTTAACGAAGTAATTTCAATGGTTTTTTCGATGATTACTTTCTCATTTTTAAGAAATAAAGCATCCAACGAAATATTGTAATGATGCACTAATTGTATGGTTTCATCAATAGAAAATTTACTTTTTCCCGAAACACGGCGGTGGGCGGCATCATAACTAATATTCAGTACAGTAGCAATCTCATCATTTAGTGATGTGCCGGAAAGTTGCTTTCGGATAGTTTTTAAAAGAAGTTCTTGAGGGTTCATAATTTGTGATAATCGCAAATATATAAATTTTAATTATTATTTATTACCAATTTAAATGTAATAATCACAATAGGTTTGTGGTGTTAATTTTAAAACAAGTAATTATGAAAACAACAATTATGCTAGTGCTGATTTTAGTTTCTGAAATCACGTTCGCCCAAGACACTATCAATTCACAATGTCCTGATAGAAAGGAAGTTTTCTTCTGGATTAAAGAAAAAAAGCAAGTTTTTGCCATTACTCCAATGTCGAAAAGAATAGAAGAGGTGAACGGTTTGGCGTTTGGTTTTGGTCATGTTGACAACAAACTAGTGGCAAAACAAACCATCAATGGCTTGAATGTTGAAGTAAATCCGGCGCCAATTGTCGGTGGTTTTATGGCTTTTATGTATTTGATGTATTTGCCTGAAATTATTCAGAGAAACCACCACGCCAAAGCAAATGGTAAGCCCCGAAAGTTAGAACATAGCTATATTGTTAAAGATTTTGACACAACAACCCATCTGGTCATTAACGGACTCAATATAAGCTCTGGCTGTTTTTTTACTCAAACGAGTATGAATGGACTGAATCTTTCTTTTGGAAACAAATTCAAAAACTTCAATGGACTGTCGATTGCGCCTCTGGGAACAATGGCAGACAGACAAAATGGTATTTCAGTAGGATTACTAAATGCAAATAATGATTTGAATGGTTTTGTTGTTGGGGTTTACAATCAGTCGTTCCAATTGGATGGTTTGCAAATAGGACTGGTCAATCAAGCGGTAACTAATCATGGCCTGCAACTAGGATTGTTCAATAGATCTCATTCCAAAGGTTTTCAAATTGGTATTTGGAATAAAAATGTAAAAAGGTCTTTCCCAATTCTAAACTGGTAAGCACAAAAAACCAACTCAAATCGTGAGTTGGTTTTTTGTGATCTAGTTTTTTTGAAAACTATATTGAATTCCGGTTCGGATGCCAAAAACAAAAGGCTTGACATTAGTATTGTTTTCAAACGTTTTGAGCTGGTAATTAAACATCGGTTCCAGGATGAGTTTTAGTTTTTTGGCTATTTGATAATCTAATCCAATGCCAAAATTGGCCGAAAAAGCCATTTTAGATAAACTCGAAGTTTTTCCAATAGTTTGACTGAAACCAGTATCTGTTTTGATGCTGACTTCATTGTCATTCAGCAACAAATAACTAAATCCGAAAATTCCTTTGACACCAATTTTTTTATCCAAAAATTTATATTTCACTTCCATAGGAATCTCAGTGTAGGAAATTTTCTGAGTGATATCCATGGTTTGGGCATTGTTGGAAGCGGCATAAATCGATTGATTGGAAACGTTGCTGTTGTAACCAATGTTGTTGTAATTAGCAGTATTGACCGCCGCTCCTTTAGTAATCAGACTTGCATTGGTTTTTTGAAATCCAAGACGAAACGAAATCCGCTCTGTCAAATTGAAACTAATTCCCACGCCAAAACTAAATTGAATTTTGGAAGAACGGGAAAGCGAATCCAACCGCGTATCAAACATCGATTTGTTGGGAAAACTACCATAAAGCGTTGGGGAAACAAAAACATCGATGTCAAAGTTGCGATGGCTTTCATCAATACTATCTTTTTTGGTTGGATCTTTTGGATACATAGTGATGGTTTTGACTTTGTCCTTCTCTTTTTTGGCCGCAATCGAGTCGGTTTTTTTAAGAGCCGTTTCAGTTGTTTTATCAGAAGGAACAGCGGTTTGTAATGATGTTGGGTCAAAAAGGGCAACGGTATTTTTATTGGAAATAGTTTTGTCTTTGCTGTTGTTTTCTTTTGATTTTCGGTGTTTTGATTTGGTTTTTCGGCTTGATTTTTTGACTAATTTTTTCAAGCTAACTTTTGAAAGCAGTTTGTTTTTTCCTTTAGAGACTTTCAACGTATTGGCTTTGGAATAATTCCCATTTGCTGAATTATTGCTGTTAGTAGTACTGGTAGTTTTGGTTTTTTCGTTGTTCACGCCATTTTTGGAAGTTATGTTGTTTTCTTTTCCGGAAATGGTTTCCTTTTCAATACTGCTTTTGTTTCCGTTGCCAATAGAACCATCACTTGTTATGGTGTTTTTATTGTCAATGGTGTTTGTGTTTTCGCCACTAACGGTAGTCGTTTTTGTGTTTTTTCCAGTACCATTCTCCATTGTCGATTCATTGGAATTGATTTGTGGCAAGGAGTTAGAAGATGTAGTCGCATGGTATACATAAAAAGCAGCTATAGCGCCGGCAAGCAATAATCCAATGGTTTTTGTCCAAAAGAAAAAGAAAGCGATTCGTCTTTTTTTCTTCTTTTGAAGCTCATAACTGATGCCGTTCCAAACGTTCTCCCTTGGCGTTTTGTCCAAAGAATTCAGCTTGTCGCTAAAGGCTCTTCCTATGTCTTTTTTATTTTCCATATTTCATATTCAGATTAGGGACGGTGGTATTGGCTTTGATTTGTTCTTTCAAAATCATCTTAGCTCTGTGCAGGTTTGATTTGGAAGTACCAATAGATATCGTCAGCATTTCGGCTATTTCGGCATGCGAATAGTTGTCTAATTCGTATAAACAAAAAACCAGTCGGTATTGGTTGGGTAAATTTTGAATCAGCGAAAGTATATAGTCTAACGAATACTCCTCCAACTCATTTTCATCAAGGTCAGTGTCGGGGAAAGTCTGGTCACTTATCGGCACTAATTGATATGATTTTTTATAACTGTCAATGGCTTTGTTAATGGTGATGCGTTTCATCCAACCTTCAAACGAACCACTGTTATTGAATTTTTTAATATTGGTAAATATCTCCAAAAAAGCATTCTGCAGATTGTCTTCTGCCTCCTCCACATTCTTGCAATACTTCAGACTCAAGACAAAAAGCATATCCTTATACAGATGATACAGTTCTTCTTGAGCCTTGAAATTATTGTTTTTACACTTTTTTATGAGCTCTTCTAAATTCAAAAATCAGTTTTTTTAAAAATAACGAATACATCTAACATTTATCGTGTTTGGTGCCGGAACTTTTAAACTATTAACACTTTGTCCGTTGCTAAAGTCAATGGTTTTAACGGTTGTGGCATCATTTTCAGTAGAACTCCAATAAATGGTGCTGGCGAAATTGCCTAAATTCTGCTGCTGCAAATTAGTATAAAGTAACAACAATTCCCCTTCCGATGGCAAAAACCAATCTTTAACGCCATTGAGTTGATAAGCCAATGCTTCTTTGGCTACGACCGTTCCGTTATTGGCAACATCGCAAACGCCTGGAGTAGTATAAAAGTTAGTCAAAGCATCATGGAAATTTAAAATAGCACCCGAGTTATAAAGTCCTTTTCCAATGGCACCGTCTTGAGAATTTGCAATAGAAGAGCTGGCGCAACCCCATTCAAAATAAGTCAAGTCAACCGGGGAAGCTTCGGCATAACGCCATCCTTCGGTGTAAGAGCCTTTGTCATAAAAGACAATGCCACCGGCCGGGCCAACATCCCCAATAGCATAAGGCGCTATATTTTGACAGGTTTTTTTCAGATGAATGTCTTTCGGCGGATTGACGATTATGATTTCATCACCGGCAATAATGACTTTCCGGTCAATGTTCCAATCCTGTGCCACCTGCGAAGTTCCTTCCAGATTGATATTAATATGGAATTCATTATTGATAAACAGGAAAACCCAACTGCCTAAATAATCCTGTCCACCATAATGCAATTTTATGGTTCCATCCACATTGACATCAAAATAACCACTCAAATAACGATTATCTCCCGTGGCATCGTATTGCACTTTCCAGACACAAGGCGTGACTATGGATGGGCTTGCCGTACAGAATAATCCGCTGCAATAACTAATGATGTCTTCACGCGAACAACTGTCAATAGCCAGTTTCAGTTCAGAGTTATTGTTTACCGTGAATACAGTTCCATCGCTGAGTGTGGTTGCTATAGGATAACTTATGCTCAATGATTGGTCGGCTGGTAAAATGCCAAGAAATGCACTGAAATTATCATCGCCTATAATGGTTACTGAACCAACAGGAACTAAATTGGCATCGTAAATTTCTAAATGAATTGGATACACAAAATCAATACAAACAATGTCTTTTATAGGATCGCCTTCTTCTTTAGTAACGCGACCAATCAAATCATACAACTCCGAATCTTTTTGAATCAAATCTTGCGCTTCCGGAATTCTTATAGTGTCATCAATGTCTTTACAACTGTTAGTAACCAAGGTTAAGAGTAGCAAAGCAACTAGTTTCGGGAAATGGTTTAGGTTTTTCATGATTATTGACTTTTTATACAAAGTCTGAAAAGAACAAAATGGTTGCGTGCTACATTTAAAAAAATCAAAAATCCCTATTCCAAAGTAAGGAAACAGGGATTCTGATAACTAACTAATTATAAATACCACTTTTATAACATATATTAGTCGGAATAAATTAAAAAGGTTGCGTTGTCTCCAAATAAAAAATCCGTTCCAAAAATTGAAACGGATTAAAATAGTTGAGATGTTTACTATTATAGTTTTCGGGTGCCCGACCAACTTCCAGATTCTGAAAAAGTATTTTGCCAAGTGCCACTCATACTGTTGCCGCTAGCAGTGCCAATAAAAGTTCCGTTTTCCCATCCTCCGGCAATAGTAGTTCCGGTTAGGCTTCCGCTTAAAAGAACAGAATTGTTATCGTCGCTTGGTTTAGCCAATCCGTAAAGTACATTCCCTTTAATTATTAGGTTAAGCGCTCCCGAACTATCTCCGGTAAAGGTGCCTACATAGCATTTGACTAGTGAATTTGAATATTCTTTAACAATATCAATGTTGGCGTTGGGATGACCGCTTATGTTGATGTTGCTGATAGCAGCATTGCCACCCACAGCACTTACATTAAAGTCAAAAGAAGAACTGCCGTTGGTAAAAGTTAAACCTTCTATGGCTGTAGCCAATGTAACCGTTTCAGAAGAGGTATAAGTAGAAGCAGTTCCGTCAATTGTTAAGGTGGCCGAAAGAGTACCTTCGTTCTTGATGTTTATTAAAACCGTCCCGGTTGAACCTACAAAAACTCCTTTGTAAATTCCGTAATTACTGCTGTCATATTCTGATTTTGCAGTGGGTGTGTCAGATAGTGAACTGCCAGAAGAACTGTCACTGGAACATGAAAAAGTCAACGTTCCTAAAAAGAGTGCTAAAAATAATCTTTTCATGATATAAAATATTTAATGGTTAGTCCTATTAAAGTTAATAGTTTTATTTAACACTCTGATTTTTAATCGTTAAAGTGTTTTAAATATCGGTTTATCTATTGTGTGAAATTAAAAACCCCGACTCAAAACAATGAGTCGGGGTTTTATATGAATTAATATATTCTGAATTAACCTTGTGGAGCGTCTTTTCTTTCTTCTCTTGGAGGTCTTGGTAAAAGTGCTTTTTTCGACACTTTTTCTTTTCTGGTTTTTGGATCCACACCTAAGTATTTTACCATAAACACATCGCCCATCTTTACAACATCGGCAACGTTTTCTGTGCGTTCCCAAGCCAATTCCGAAACGTGTAATAATACTTCATTTCCTGGAGCAGCGGTATATTCTACAACAGCACCAAAGTCAAGCATCTTAATTACTTTCACTTCGTAAGATTCACCAACCGTTGGTTTGAAAATGATAGAATCGATTTTCGCCAATACTGCTGCAATTCCGTCCGGATCAGTTCCTAAGATTTCAACCACACCTTGTTCGTCTACTTCGTTAATAACGATTGTAGTTCCCGTAGCTTTTTGTAATTCCTGAATCACTTTTCCACCAGGTCCGATTAAAGCACCAATGAAGTTTCCAGGAATGGTACGCATGATGATTTTAGGAGCATGTTTCTTAACGTCAGCTCTTGGTGTAGCAATAGTTTCCACCAATTTGCCTAAGATGTGCATACGACCGTCACGAGCTTGGTTTAAAGCTTGTTCCATAATGTCATAACGCAATCCGTCGATTTTGATGTCCATTTGACAAGCCGTGATTCCGTCTTTCGTTCCGGTTACTTTAAAGTCCATATCGCCTAAGTGATCTTCATCCCCTAAAATATCTGAAAGAACCGCAAATTTTTGACCATCTGTAATCAATCCCATAGCAATACCAGAAACCGGTTTTACCATTTGAACTCCGGCATCCATCAAGGCCATAGTACCCGCACAAACGGTAGCCATAGAAGAAGAACCGTTAGATTCTAAGACTTCAGATACAATACGGATAGTGTAAGGACAATCAGCAGGAATCATATTTTTTAAAGCTCTTTGCGCTAAGTTTCCGTGACCTACTTCTCTTCTTGAAGTTCCTCTTAAAGGTTTAGCTTCTCCAGTTGAGAATGGTGGGAAATTATAGTGTAAATAGAATTTTTCTTCTCCTTGTTCTGATGGAGAATCAATTTGGTTAGCTTCTCTGGATGTTCCCAAAGTTACTGTAGCTAAAGCTTGAGTTTCTCCACGGGTGAATAAAGACGAACCGTGAACCGAAGGTAAATAATCGGTTTCACACCAGATTGGTCTGATTTCGGTTGTTTTTCTTCCGTCTAGACGGATTCCTTTTTCAAGGATTACGTTACGAACGGCTTCTTTATTGGTTTTGTAGAAATATTTCCCAACTAATCCGGCTAAGTCAGCGTTTTCAGCATATTCTTCTTCAGTAAATAAAGCTTTACATTCTTCTTTTACAGCGGCAAATTTTTCACCTCTTTCACTTTTTCCTGAAGCTTCCTGAGCAATGGCGTAACATTTGTCATACCCGGCTGCTTTTACTTTTGCATAAACTGCTTCATCTTCTACTTCACCTTCATAAGTACGGATTTCTTTTTTACCAAAAGCTTCCTGTAATCTTAATTGGGCTTGGATTTGAACTTTAATCGCTTCGTGTGCAAATTTGATAGCTTCTACCATTTCGGCTTCTGAAATCTCTTTCATTTCACCTTCTACCATCGCCACTGAATCCAAAGAAGCGCCAATCATCATATCAATATCGGATAACTCTAATTGTGCTTTGCTTGGGTTGATGATGAATTTTCCGTCTACGCGTGCTACACGTACTTCAGAAATTAAGTTGTAGAAAGGAATGTCAGAAACGGCTAAAGCTGCTGAAGCGGCTAATCCTGCTAAGGCATCCGGCATCACGTTTTCGTCATGCGACATTAACTGAATCATTACCTGAGTTTCAGCGTGGTAATCATCCGGGAATAATGGACGTAAAACACGATCCACCAAACGCATGGTTAATACTTCGTTGTCGCTTGGACGTGCTTCTCTTTTGAAAAAACCACCAGGAAAACGTCCTGCAGCGGCAAATTTTTCACGGTAATCTACCGTCAAAGGTAAAAAGTCAACATTTGGGTTGGCTGTTCTTGCAGATACGGCTGTGGCTAAAAGCATACAGTCTCCTAATTGAACAACAACAGAACCATCTGCTTGTTTGGCTAATTTACCGGTTTCGATTGTGATAGTTCTACCATCACCTAAATCGATTGTTTCTTGGGTTACTTTTGGAATCATAAAAATTAATTCGTTTAAACTATTAGGTTAGTTGTGTTGTAGTTGTTGTAGTAGTTGTTTGTAACCCAATGAAAAACCGAAACTTTTCTTCTTTATTTATAAAACAAAAAGAGGCGCGCAAGCACCTCTTTAGATATGTATTATTTTCTAATACCTAATTCTTTGATAATCTCACGATATCTGTTGATTTCTTTTTTCTTCAAGTAGTCAAGAAGACTTCTTCTTTTACCTACTAAAAGTACTAACGAACGCTCAGTGTTGTAATCGTGACGATTTTTTTTCAAGTGCTCTGTTAAGTGAGAGATTCTGAATGTGAACAAAGCGATTTGCCCTTCAGCAGATCCAGTGTTTTCAGCTTTTCCTCCGTGTTTAGCGAAGATTTCAGCTTTTGTTTCTTTACTTAAATACATTCCAATATTATTTTAAATGATTATTATGTATGAATCGAGGCTTTCCCAATTCGAGTGCAAAGGTAATTTTATTTTTTAATTAGGCAAATAAAAAGAGGGTGTAAACTTAAAAAAGTTTAGCAACTTGCTCATTTACAAACTCTAAAAATCGTTCGTCAGCTTCGGTAAAAGGATCAATCACATGACTGTCGATGTCAATCTGGCCAATGTTTATGCCGTTAACAAAAAGCGGCACCACGATTTCCGACTTCACGGTAAAGCTACAGGCAATGTAATTGTCCTGAGCCGCTACATCGGGAACGACAAAGTTAGCATTCGATTCAGCCACTTGTCCACAAATGCCTTTTCCGAAAGGAATCACGGTGTGATCGGTTTCGGCACCTACATAAGGACCGAGATGCAAGGTTCGGTTTTCGTGATGGGCAAAATAAAAACCAACCCAATTGTAATATGAAACAGTATCAGATAAGAACTGGCAGAGCGATTTTAGTTTCGCATCTCTTTCCACATTCGCTTCCGAAAGGATGGTAATGACCTGAGGTTTTAAGTTTTCGAAATTCATTTTCAATTTTTTATGCAAAAGTAACGACTGCGCTTTTTTTATTTTATATAAATTTGTTAAAAATTATCTCTTGAAAAATCTCCTGCTGCAATACAAACCATTTTTACTTTTTCTGGGGAAATTTTTATTGAGCTATCTTATTCTTACGATTCTCTACCAATCGTATTTAAACAAGTTTGATGCCTCCAAATCAGAAGTGGATACGTTTACACAATCAGTAGCCCAACAAACGGTTACAGTTTTATCTTGGTTTGATTCGCAATCCTATACGATGCCCAATCTCAAAGAACCGAGTATCAAGATATTTTATCACAGCAAATACGTTTCCCGAATCATTGAAGGCTGCAATGCTTTGAGTGTCATTATATTGTTCATTGCCTTTGTCGTTGCGTTTACCGGAAAGTTCAAGCAAACGGTCTTGTTTATCCTTCTTGGAAGTGTTTTTATTCATGTGTTGAATATCGGCAGAATCGCATTGTTGAGTATCGCTTTATATCATTTTCCACAATACGAACATCTACTTCACGGCGTCATTTTCCCCTTGATTATTTATGGAATAGTGTTTTTATTATGGGTTGTTTGGGTCAATAAATATTCGTTATATGCTACAGCAAGTATTACAAAATAAAGAAAAAGTGTTTTGGGCACTATTCCTAATCGGACTTTTGGTCTGCATCCGGCTTTTCGAAAACCAATTGTTTTATGATCCGTTTTTGAATTATTTCAAAAGTGAATACGCTCATTTGCCATTTCCGAGAATCAACATTTTCAAACTGTTTTTCAGTCTCGGCATGCGGTTTTACCTGAATTCGGTGATTTCGTTGCTGCTGTTGTATGTCATTTTTAAAGACAAAAAAATGATTAAATTCTCCATGTTGCTTTACATGATTTTAGGTTCGGTATTAATGATTAGTTTCATTTTTGTACTCAATTTTTTTGGTGAAGAAAACAAAATGACGTTGTTTTATATCCGACGATTTTTAATTCAACCCATTTTCATCCTGCTTTTTATTCCTGCTTTTTATTATCAGAAACAAATCAAAAAGTAAGTGATTTTTTCGTAATTTTACTAGTGTCTACAAACTGAAATTTAATTTAGTTGATTATGAAAATAGTAAAGCATTCGGGGAGCATCGTTGATTTCAATCGGGACAAACTCAGAAATTCTTTGCTCAAATCCGGTGCCGATACACATACAGTAGAAGATGTGCTGAGTGCTATTAATGAGCAGATTTACGAAGGGATTACTACTAAAAAAATCTACAAGTTAGCTTTCAACTTACTCAAAAAATCTTCCAATTCCCATGCAGCGCGTTATAATTTAAGAACGGCCATTCAACAACTTGGGCCGGCAGGTTTCTTTTTTGAAAAATATATTGCCAGGCTATTCATTTCCGAAGGCTATTTGGCACAAACCAATCTTTTCTTATCCGGCAGATGCGTCGGCCATGAGGTGGATGTGGCGGTTATGAAAAACGATTATGTCGAAATGATTGAATGCAAGTTTCACGCCCGAAATGAAACGAATTCCGATGTAAAAGTACCGATGTACATACTCTCGAGATTCAATGACCTAAAAGATAGAAACCACTTGATTTACACCAAGGAAGATAGAATTTCCGGCTGTTGGATTGTGACCAATAATCGCTTTACCTCTGATGCTATGGCTTTCGCCAAATGTTCGGGCCTGCAATTGTTGAGCTGGGATTATCCCGAAAAAAACAGTTTGCGAAAACGGATCGATACCGATCATTTGTATCCCATTACGTGCTTAACGACTTTGACTTTGGCAGAAAAAGACAAACTCATGGTGCAGGATGTTATTTTGGCCAAAGAAATCATTAATAGCATGGAACTCCTGGAGAAAATAGGATTGAGCCCTAATCGAGTAAAAAATGTAGTAAAAGAAGTTACTGAACTTTGTAAATAATGATACAATGAAAATCAAATTTTTAGGCGGAGCCGGAACCGTAACAGGATCTAAAACATTAGTCGAAAGTAACGGAATTAGAATCCTAATTGACTGCGGACAATTTCAAGGCATCAAGCCTTTGCGCGAACTCAATTGGGAACCTTTACCGATTTTGCCCAATACCATTGATTTTGTTTTGCTGACGCATGGTCATTTAGATCATTGCGGTTGGTTGCCACGCTTGGTGAATCAGGGATTTGAAGGGAAAATTTATTGCACGTCACCCACCAAAGACGTCACAAAGTTGATTTTGCTAGACAGCGCCAAAATTCAGGAAGAGGAAGCCGAGCGCGCCAACAAAGAGCAGTTTTCCAAACACGAAAAAGCCGAACCCTTATACGATTTGGCACAAACCGAAAAAGTATTTCCGTTGTTCAGAGTCATCCAACCCAATGAAGAAGTTCAGTTGGATGCCGAAATTTCAGCCACTTTTCGAAATGCCGGTCACATTATTGGCGCCTGCTCCATCGAATTGAAACTGGAAAACAAAACCTTGGTTTTCTCCGGGGATATCGGTCGAGATGATGATGTGTTGATGTATGCTCCAACCAAACCAACAACAGCCGATTACATTTTTCTGGAAAGTACTTATGGTAACAGAATCCATCCGGAGGAAGATGTGAAACTTTCTTTGGAAACCTATATCAATAATGCTTTCCAAATGGAAGGAACTGTAATCATTCCGAGTTTTGCAGTAGAACGGGCGCAAAGTCTTATGTACCTGCTTTGGCAATTGAAAAAAGAAGATAGAATTCCCAATATACCGTATGTTATTGATACGCCTATGGGAATCAGTGTTTTGGAAGTTTTTACCAACAACAAAAAATGGCACAAACTTTCCGAAAATGATTGCATTGAAATGTGCCGAATGTTTACCATGAACACCGATTATCAGGAAACGATTAACACCATTTTTGACAAACAACCCAAAGTGGTTATTGCCGCCAGTGGCATGATTACCGGTGGAAGAGTTTTGAGTTATCTGGAACGTTACATCGGTTTGCCCGAAACAACGGTTATTATGGTAGGCTATCAAGCCGAAGGAACCAGAGGAAGAAAATTGCTGGAAGGGGCTACCGAATTAAAAATCTATGGAAAATATTATCCTGTTCTAGCCAAAGTTCTCGAAATAGAAGGCTTATCAGCACATGGCGATCAAAATGATTTACTGAACTGGCTTTCGGATTTGAAAACTAAACCCAAAAAAGTCTTTTTAGTTCATGGCGAAAACCAGCCTGCCGATGAGTTGCGCATCAAAATCCAGGAGAAATATGGTTTTGATTGTTCTGTCCCTATGATGGGACAAGGGTTGGAGTTATAAGTTTAAGACCATTTTAAGTTTTTTCTTGGCTATTTGTTAGTAACTTTGTCCTATGATTTTCAAAAAAAACCTAAGCCTTTTGCTCACTTTTTTCCTGTTGGTTTCCAACTTGGGATTGGCGTTCAATGTGCATTATTGTGATAATCAAATCGCTTCGGTTACATTAAGTACAGCTTCCGCCTCACAAGAAGCAGAGATGGATTGTTGCGGTGTGGTGGAAAAAAAATCTAAGTGTTGTAAAGACAAAATCATCAAATCGGAAATCAAATCAGACCAGCTTGTTGCTAAGAGTTTGTCATTCGATGTTGATGCCATTCCGGTTTATAACGATTGGCAACCCATAGTTTTTACTACTGTTTTCAATTTTAATACAAGAGAAAATTTCTCTTACTATTGTGATGCCCATGCGCCACCACTTTATCTCTTGTACAGCCAATATACTTTTTACTCCTGATTTTTCTATTCGATAAAACACCATTTATACGAATATTAAAATCTATTTATAATGAAAAAAACACTGTTATTCTTAACGTTGTTGCTTTCTGTAGTTGCTTTTTCGCAGGAAACCATCCAACAAGATTCCCTGAAAACCGTAACGGTGGAAGCCCAACGCAAAGGATTAAAAAAGTCTCTCTCGGGAACAGCCAACACAACTTTAGTGACCAGCAAAGAACTGCTCAAAGCCGCTTGCTGTAATTTAGCCGAAAGCTTCGAGACCAATCCGACCATCGATGTCAATTTTTCGGATGCTTTGACCGGAACCAAGCAAATCAAAATGTTGGGTCTGACCAGTCCGTATATCATGATTACCGAGGAAAACATTCCTTCGGTTCGCGGCGCTTCCCAGGCTTACGGTTTGTCCTTCACTCCGGGAACCTGGGTGGAAAGCATTCAAATTACCAAAGGAGCCGGGAGTGTGGTGAATGGCTACGAAAGCATTTCCGGGCAAATTAATACGGAGTTAATCAAACCGATGAAAGACATACTATTTTTATTGAATGCCTATGGTTCGACGGATTCGCGGTTTGAATTGAATACCCATTTCAACAAAAAAGTCTCTGATCATTGGGCGACGAGTTTGTTTGTACACGGTAACACTCGCGTTTCCAAAAACGATATGAATGATGATGGTTTTCTTGATAATCCTTTGGGGAAACAAGTCAATGTGGCCAACCGTTGGCAATACGCTAATCCGGAAACCGGCTGGGTTTCGTTTCTGAATCTTCGTTTCATGAAAGACGATAAACAAACCGGAGAACTCAATTTTGATCCAGACAGAGACAAGCTAACAACTAATTACTGGGGTTCCGAAATCAATACGGAGCGTTTGGATTTTACTTCCAAAGTGGGCTACGTTTTTAAAGACATGCCGTATCAAAGTATCGGTTTTCAGAATGCCTTCAGCAATCACAATCAGCAATCGTATTTTGGTTTGAATCAATACGACATCAAACAACAAAGCTATTATTCGAACCTGATTTTCAATTCGATTATCAGCAATACGATGCACAAGTTTGCTGCCGGGTTGAATTTTACCTACGATAAATATGCAGAATTTGTGAATCTGACAGATGTGAGCCGCATTGACAATTCGGTGGGGACTTTCTTTGAGTACACTTATGATGATATGGATAAATTCAGTTTTATTTTGGGTGGACGATTGGATTATCACAATAAGCTAGGAGCATTCTTCACGCCGAGATTGCATGTGAAATACAATCCGTGGGAGAAAGCAGTGCTCCGATTTTCAGCCGGAAGAGGTAAACGCGCCGCTAATATTTTTGCCGAAAACCAAAACCTTTTTGCCAGTTCCAGAACGTTTTCCGTTTTAGATACTAATGGAAAAATCTATGGCTTGCATCCGGAAATTGCCTGGAATTATGGTGTGAGTTTCACCCAAAACTTTCTGTTGTTTGGCAAAAGTGCCGATGTGACGTTAGATTTTTATCGCACCGATTTTCAAAACCAAGCCGTGGTGGATGTAATGAATTCGCCGCAACAAGCGTTGTTTTACAACTTAAGAGGGAAATCGTATGCCAATAGTTTACAATTGGATTTTAATTTGGAAATCATCAAACATCTGAATTTAAGAACAGCTTACAAATACTATGACATTTCTACGGATTACCTTTCCGGGAGTTTTCAAAGGCCGTTGCAGGCGAAGCACCGTTTTTTTGGTAACTTAGAATTCGCTACCCACATAGCCGACAAAGGCAAACAATGGAAATTTGATTATACGTTCAATTGGTTAGGGAAACAGCAATTACCCAATACCGCCAGCAATCCGGAGCAAGACAGATTACCCGAGTTTTCTCCATCTTTTAGTGTGATGAATGCGCAAATTACCCGAACTTTTTCGAGTACTTTTGAAATGTATGTTGGAGGTGAAAATATTGGGAATTACCGTCAGGAGAAAGCCATTTTAGGAAGTGATAATCCTTTTGGCCCCAATTTTGACACTTCGATAGTATATGCGCCGGTATTCGGACAAATGTATTATGCCGGATTGCGATTTAAAATAAAATAACTTTAAAAATTTATAATATGAAGAATATAGTTTTAGGAATGATGTTACTGTTTGTAGCTATTTCAACACAAGCACAGGAAAAGAAAAACAAAAATGCCAAATACGAATTTGAAGTCAGTGGCAATTGTGAACAATGCCAGAAACGAATTCAAAAAGCCGCTCTCTCAGTTTCCGGAGTGAAAAGCGCCGAATGGCATATTGACGATCACATGTTGCATTTGATTATCAATGAAGAGAAATGCACTGTTTTGGATGTAAAAAAAGCAGTGGCCAAAGCCGGTCATGACACCGATGAAGTAAAAGCAACGGTTGATGTTTATGATAAACTTCCGGGCTGTTGTCAATACGACAGAAAATAATGTTGAAAACTCCTCTATTTTGAGGAGTTTTTTATTTAAAATAGTTTCGACTAATAATTTTATCTTTACGGCAAGTAACGTATTACAACCTTTCTTATGAGTGATTTTTATAAAAAGATACTGGACAACAATAAACAATGGGTGGAAAACCAGTTAAAGCTTGATCCTAATTATTTCAAAGATTTATCACAAGGTCAAAATCCACCACTACTTTGGATTGGTTGTTCGGATAGTCGCGTTCCGGCGAATGAAATTATTGGAGCCAAACCGGGAGAAGTTTTTGTGCACCGTAATATTGCCAATATGGTCGTGCATTCGGATATGAACATGTTGAGCGTTTTGGATTATGCGGTGAATGCCTTGAAAATCAAACACGTTATTGTTTGTGGGCATTATGGTTGCGGTGGAATCAAAGCGGCAATGGGCAACACTTCTATCGGGATTATTGATAATTGGATTCGTCACATTAAGGATGTCTATCGTTTGCATCATCAGGAACTGAATGCGATTGAAAATGAAAACGACCGTTTTAATCGCTTTGTAGAAGTTAATGTTGTTGAGCAAGTTTGTGATTTGGCCAAAACATCCATCGTACAATCCGCCTGGAAAAGTGGTCAGGAATTGACACTTCACGGTTGGGTTTACGGTTTGAATTCGGGATTTGTGACCGATTTGAATGTGAATTTCAGCAGCAATAAAGATTTAGATGATGTTTATCAATTGGAGTTTTAATGCGTAAAATTTTAGTGCTGTTTAGCTTTCTTTTCGTTTCCATTTTTGGTTTGCAGGCACAGTCATTGGAGCAAAATCAAAATGTATGGTTTTCCTATATTGGCCAATTTAAGGTTTCTCAAAAATGGGGTTTCCAACTGGAAACGCAGTTCCGTTTTGATAATCAATTGGATCAAAATCTTCAAAATGTATATAGAATTGGCGGTATTTATTTTTTGTCACCAACTCAAAATCTTATACTGGGCTACTCTTTGGTTAGTACTTTTAACGCAGGATTGGATGATTTTTATAAAGAGAACCGACTTTGGGAGCAATATCAATGTAACAAAAAATGGCACGAAAACAAGCATAGTATTTCCCATCGCATTCGATTAGAGCAACGATGGGTGGAGAAAATAGGTAGCATTGACGGGAATGTGGTTTCCCTCGGCAATACCTATCAAAACCGACTGCGCTATCTCAATAGGAATTTATTTCATTTAACTAATCTCAATACGGAACAAAGTGAACTCTATGCTATACTTCAGAATGAAATTTTTATAACGCTGGGGAACAATAAAATCAACTCCAATGTCTTTGATCAAAACAGATTTCTGGTAGGCTTAGGATTGAATTTAAATCAAACGCGATTCGAAGTGGGGTATATGAATCAGTTTGTGAATTCTAACGTTAAAAATGATGTTATGAATCATACGGTTTCCTTTTCAATAATTCAAAATCTGGATTTGCTTAAACAATAGCATAGTTTAACTTTTGAAAAAGTGATAATCCCAAAAAAAAGGAGTATTTTCACGCTCGATTTTTTATCTTTTAAATTTATAATCCATGAGTGATTTTGATTGGATGCAATTAGTGAACCCTGAGTTTTATATCACCATGTCTGTTGGGGGTGTAAAAGTAGGTCTTTGGATTGTACTGTTCATTGTATTTGCCGAAACAGGACTTTTTGCCGGTTTCTTTCTGCCGGGTGACAGCCTACTTTTTTTATCAGGAATTTACAGCCGGGATTTGATAGAGAATTTTTCTTTTATCAAAAGCGATATGGTCAATGTAACGCTATTGTCAACACTAGTAGCCATTGCCGGAATTTTTGGGAATATGATGGGCTATTGGTTTGGTGCCAAAAGCGGTTATTATTTATATAAAAAAGAAGACAGTTTTTGGTTTAAGAAAAAATATTTGATTCAGTCTAAAGATTTTTTCGAAAGATATGGTGGCAAAGCAATCATTTTCGCTCGTTTCTTGCCTATTGTAAGAACGTTTGCCCCTATAGTGGCCGGAATTGTAACGATGGATAAAAAGAAGTTTATGTTCTATAATATCGTGAGTTCTTTCCTTTGGTCGTTTGTGCTTATTTTCTCCGGACATTATTTGTACGGCATGTTTTTAGACAAATTTGACATCGATTTAAAAAAGCATATTGAAGTCATTGTCATCGGAATTATCATAGTATCAACGTTTCCTGTTTTTCTGAAGTTCTTAAAGAAAACACCAAAACAAACCGAATAAAAAAACGCCTCAAGTACTTGAGGCGTTTCTGTTTAATTTAAATCTATAATCTTTTCTTCCTGAAACAATTGACCCTCGTTAGTCATGCCTTCAATTATAACTTTGCCTTTGGGTTTGTTATAATCGGTAATTTCAAAAAGGAATTGTCCTGAATCGTCTGTTTGTATTCTTGGCGACCAATTAATCAATCCACAGTTGTCAAAACCCTGACTCTGGGTATTTTCATAATCGGCATTTTTAAAAAAAGTATAGCGACTAAATCCTTCTTTGACATAAAAAGAATTGGGATCTGGTTTTTGATTGTAACTGCTAAATGAAATCTTCTTTCGGTAAATTTTAATTATTCCTTCATAATTATTCATTCCCGGAACAATAGCATGCGGGTTGAGATAGATTTCATCAATTTCATTCATTTGAATCATAGTTAATTCATCAGGAGTCATTACTATTCGCTCGTCGATATAAATTAAAGGGGTTGCCCTAGCGCTTCTTAATGTAGTTCGGAGGCTGCTATAGATAGTGACACTTCCAAAATCCCTGGATACAATAAAACCATTATTCTCTATAAAACTCAACAAGTCTTGGCGTTCCAGAGTTTCATCTATTTTATACCCTCTTAAATAGCCATTGCCCAGTTTGTTTTCATGTGTTAAGGTTTGCTTGGTTTTGTTGATAATCTTTATTTCTTTTAATTGAACAGTATTGGAACTGAAAGTTGGAATATCAAAGCTGGTAACGAAATCTTCGCTCTCAGATTCTTCACAATTTTCCGGAATATTGATCTTGAAAGGTTTGTAAAACGGTTTTTTTCGATTTAATATTTGAGGAGAAAGCTTTGAGGGAACGATTTCAAAATTGGGTAATTTTTGCAACGACATATTTACATAAGTAGAATCGGCCAAAAGGATATATTTGAATTGATAATCTCCTTTTTCAGTAATATCAGATGCCATCATGATTAAATCTTTGCGGGCAGTCAATTTTACTTTATGATAAGTTTTATTGGGGATTTTCGAGTCAATAGTTCCTTTCACGTTGATGCCAATGTCAAAACTATAATTAGATGTTGGACTAGTAGTTTTCATGAAGTTCCAATCATATTTTGATTTCTCTTGATTTAACAAAGCCAGGTCAAGAGCAAAATACGTAGCTCTTCCTAAGGAATTAAAATATACAGTAGCATTGGGCAAAGGCTCGGTTAAATAGGGATTGAGGGTAAGACCGCTGTAGATGGAATTACTGTCGTCCCAGGATTTAGTGTCTTGGGGCATAACAGAAACACTCAAATTTGAGGTGGGATATGAACTATAACCTACAAAATGTATTTTGTCTGCTTTTCTTATGTTTTTGGCAATGCTAATAGTACTTGAAATTTTCGGATAAATATAAATCAATCGTTCGGCCCATTGTTTCATATCACTGTCAATGATTCGGATAGTATTAATTCCTTCGGCTAAATCGGCATTGTTTACAGAAATAGTTTGCTCCAATTCAGCATTTAGCTTAACATCATAAAGCTGGTATTTTTGGTCCTGATGCACTAATAAATAATATTTTTTGGAAGCCATTGCAGTTGTAGTAGTACTGTTGGTTTTGATTTTTACTATGGTTTTGCCTTCTAGTGTAAAATCATTCACTTCCAATGCAAATCCTATGGTTTCCGGTTCAGGTAATTGTTTTTCATAGCTGTTGTTTTCGTAATTGAGAGATACTTTTAAGTTTTGGGCATTGGGTGTTATTTCAAATTTTCCAAACCCAAACCGGTTTAATTTAAAAGTTTTCAAAATTTCATTGTTGTCATTTTGCAAAGAAACTTCAAGGTTTTCGGGAGCGTTACCCCGGCAATCTTTTACTTGAACTCCAACAATATTAGCTACTCCATTTACAAAACTTTTTCCTTCAGGATTGAGTAGGATCTGCAGCGTTTTTGGATTTACTTTTTTATTGTTTTTTACTCCTTCAGTCGGGTTTATAATATTGACTTTAGTAATGGTGGATTCATTTTCGCTAAAATTATTCATCCAATTGGTGTAAACCTGAATATAATAATTACCCGAATGCAGAGTTGATTTTAAATCAATAGAGCCAGAAAAAACACCGTTGCTGGCATAAATGAGTTTTTCAGAAAGTTGATTTCCGGCTTCATCATAGAGCAATACATAAACATTGGTTGTGAAGAAAGGTTTGCCAGTTTTTCGGTTGATTATATAACCTTGATACCAGATGGCTTCATTGGTGATAAAGCTGGTTTTGTCAAGATGAAGATGAATGGCTTCTCTTTCTAAATCAAAATAGTTTTCTATAACATTGATTATTTTGGTTTTGTTTTCGTCAACGGCGGTTTGACCATAGCTGATTTTTAACATCAAAAAAGCAATAATTAAAAAAAAACACTTCGACTTTCTCATTAAACTAAGTTTTAATTTGATTTAAAAGTATAAAATTTTATTTACAAACTAAATAAAAAACGCCTCAATTTCTTGAGACGTTTTTATAGTATTTACTTCGTACTTTAAATTACATCATACCCGGCATTCCGCCACCCATTGGCATTCCGCCACCGGCATTTTCTTCCTTGATTTCCACCAAAGCACATTCGGTAGTCAGGATCATTCCGGCCACAGAGGCTGCATTTTCCAAAGCTACACGGGTTACTTTCTTAGGGTCAATGATTCCGGCTTTTAGCATGTCAACGTATTCGTCGGTTTTGGCGTTGTATCCAAAATTAGCTTTTCCTTCCGCTACTTTGGCTACTACCACCGAACCTTCTAAACCTGCATTTTCTACAATCGTTCTCAACGGAGCTTCTACCGCGCGGGATACGATTTGAATTCCGGTTGCTTCATCAGCATTATCGGCTTTGATTTTATCTAAAACTGATTTGGCTCTCAATAAAGCAACGCCACCACCGGCAACAATTCCTTCTTCAACGGCAGCTCTTGTTGCGTGTAAAGCATCATCAACACGGTCTTTTTTCTCTTTCATTTCTACCTCCGAAGCCGCGCCAACGTATAGTACAGCCACACCTCCGGCTAATTTAGCCAAACGTTCCTGCAATTTTTCTTTGTCGTAATCCGAAGTTGTGGTTTCCATTTGGGCTTTGATTTGGTTTACACGATTTTTAATCATGTCCGCATCACCGGCACCGTTTACTAGGGTGGTATTGTCTTTGTCGATAGTTACTTTCTCAGCAGTACCTAGCATTTCTAATGTGGTATTTTCCAAAGTGTAACCACTTTCTTCCGCAATTACAGTACCTCCGGTTAAGATGGCAATGTCTTCCAACATCGCTTTTCTACGGTCACCAAAGCCAGGAGCTTTAACGGCGGCAATTTTCAAGGCACCACGCAATTTGTTGACTACTAATGTTGATAACGCTTCGCCATCTACATCTTCGGCAATAATCAATAAGGGTTTCCCTGATTGAGCAACAGGCTCTAATATTGGTAATAATTCTTTTAAAGAAGATACTTTTTTGTCGTATAAAAGAATATAAGGTCTTTCCAATTCCACTTCCATTTTCTCCGGATTGGTCACGAAGTACGGAGACAAATAGCCTCTGTCAAACTGCATGCCTTCCACAACGTCAACATAAGTATCCGTTCCTTTAGCTTCTTCTACAGTGATAACACCTTCTTTGCCCACTTTACCAAAAGCAGTAGCGATTAGTTCGCCAATCACTTCATCATTATTAGCCGAAATGGATGCAATTTGTTTGATTTTTTCGGAGTCACTTCCCACCACTTGGGCTTGTTTGCCAAGGTCAGCCACGATAGCTTCCACAGCTTTGTCAATTCCGCGTTTTAAATCCATTGGATTAGCGCCTGCTGCTACGTTTTTCAAGCCTTCTTTGACGATAGCTTGTGCCAAAACGGTAGCCGTAGTTGTTCCGTCACCCGCTAAATCGTTGGTTTTAGAAGCTACTTCTTTTACCATTTGAGCACCCATGTTTTCTAACGGGTCTTTCAATTCAATTTCTTTGGCTACGGTAACCCCGTCTTTGGTAACATTTGGTCCGCCAAATGATTTTCCGATGATGACGTTACGCCCTTTTGGTCCTAAGGTTACTTTTACTGCATTGGCCAACGCATCCACACCACGCTTTAAGCCGTCGCGTGCTTCAATGTCGAATTTTATATCTTTTGCCATAATTTTTTATTGTGTATTTGATAATTTGTTGATTCGGTTATTTGGATTAGATAATCGCAAGAATATCATCCTCACGCATGATTAGGTAATCTTTTCCGTTGAACTTTAAATCGGTTCCGGCATATTTGCCATAAAGAACAGTATCGCCAACTTTTACAGTTAACGGCTCATCTTTTTTGCCATTTCCTACCGCAACAACAGTCCCTTTTTGTGGTTTTTCTTTAGCGGTATCAGGAATAATAATCCCGGAAGCAGTTTGCGTTTCAGCAGCGGCCGGTTCCACAATTACTCTGTCTGAAAGTGGTTTAATATTTAATGCCATACTTGTATGTATTTATGTTAGTAGAATGTTTGGTTTCGATTTTTCAGAAATTGTGCCAAGGCTTGTAAACTGACATTTTTTCCTAAAAAAAATGCCAGCATGTCAGCGCTGGCATTATATTTTTGTATGCTAAAAATTATTTTTTAGTTCCCTCAGCTGGTTTGCCCGGAGTAACCGGAGCCGGAGTAACTGTTTTAGGCGCTGCAGCTTCTTTGGCGTCTTTCTCGTTGATGATTTTTGAATTAGCATCGCTCAAGCTTCCTGAGAAACTCAAACTTGATAACAAAATCAAAACGATTAAGATAGTAGCTAAGGTCCAAGTACTTTTATCTAAAAAGTCAGTTGTTTTTTGAACGCCTCCCATTTGTGTTGATCCGCCTAATGAAGAAGATAAACCGCCACCTTTTGGGTTTTGTACCATGATTACAATAATCAATAGAAAACAAACTATTGTGATTAATACTAAAAAGATTGAAAATGTGCTCATTATTTAATTATTATTTTGTTGTACTATTTTAATATCCGAAATTCGGTCTGCAAAGAAACTACTTTTTTCCGGATATTTCAAAATTAATATTTCATAGGCTTGAATTGCTTTGGAATATTTTTTTTGTTCCAAATAAACCCGCGCTAACGTTTCGGTCATCAGGTAAGAGGTGTCATCGGCAACGGCTTCAATTACGGGCACTGAGGCATCTTTGGCAATGGGAGAAATCTTCGGATTGTTCTCGATGAATTTATCGATTAAGTCCAGTTTTTTCTTTTTATCCTCATCAATTGATGGAGTGTTTTTTGTGATTTCTTCTCTAACAATTGGTTTTAATCTAGATAATTGCAGCCATTCCTGAAACGAATGTTTTTCGTCTTTCGAAAATTCCAAAGGTTTGCCAATAGCTAATTTTTCCTCAGCTTTTTGTTCTTCGGTAGTAGTGGCTTCTTTGATAGAAGTTAGTATAGATTGTTCCAGCGGGTCAATCATTGCTTGTCTTGCTTCAACGATTACTACTTCACTGCCTACAACATTCATATTCATTAACTCTTCCAGTTTCTTTTCATACAAACCTTTTTGAACGGCTATAAAAGAATCTGAAGTGATAAAATCAAATAAAATACTTCGATCTGTGGTGTAAGCGGCGGTGACTTTTAAAGAATAATTATAGTTAAAACTATCCTGATTGTATAAATGCTTCAATCGCAACACACGCGCACTCTGAAAATAAGGGAAAGCCGTCAAAACATTGTCTAATGTCTCGGCATACCTATCGTTGATGGCCTCGGGTTTGTTGAGTAAATATGTGAAATCCGTTAAGTTCATTTTACCATTTGGCTAACGACGCGTTAAAAATATCTTGTGTGATGCGTTCGAAAATCACATCCAAAGCTTCTGTCAGTTTAGGGCCGTTTAGTTGTGTCGAACCATCATAATCATAGTAAAAAGAGAAGGGTTTTTCAAAATCGTCAGTTTCTTTATTCTTATTGCTGAAACGAACTTTGACTGTAATGGTGAGTCTGTTTTGTGCTGCTTTTTGGTCAGCCGTGGCGGTCATTGGAGTAATTCGGTAATCGGTAATTTCTCCTTCGTACAATAAATCACCATTAGAACCTGTTAAATTCAGGTTGGTTTGATTTTGAATAAGTTCCTGTAGCTTAAGGGTAAAAGTTCTTTCTATTCCGGGCTCAATCAATTCGGCATTATTCTGAAAACGATTCACCTGAAAGGTTTTAGCATCAATTTTGCCGGTTCCGGTAAAATTATAATGACCACAGCTGTTGAAACTGATAGCGACACAAAAAATGAAAATAAATTTGAAAAGCTTCATGATAACATTTAAAGGCGCTAAAGTAATTCTTTATTTTGAATTATGAATTACTGAGCTTGGTAGTAGTATTCAGCAAACTGAATGAAATCGACATCATTGTTGTTGTCCAAAACTTCTATGCCAACTGAAAAATACTTGTTTTCACCTATAACCATACCGTAATTGTAATAATAAGGGTCGCTGGCACCACGGTCAAAACCAACTGGAATTGATTTTGAAGCCTGACCGTCTATAAAAAAGTCCGGATCGAGTAACGATTTTACTCTTGCAACCGGTAAAACAGCACTGGCAATAGGGTTGCCGTAAAGGGTAGATTCAAAATGGAAATTTTTAAGTACTTCGGTAGTACCATTAGTCACTTTTTCAAAAGAAGTCATGTTACCATTGGTGTAAGCAAAATGGTACTCTTTAGCATCAGTACCGGTTCGACTATAGTTGAGAGCCAATTGATCCGAATTAACTTGACAAGTCATGCTAAAAGTACCTGAATACGAATACGCATACGTTTGGGTGGCAGCCTCATAGGTGTATTCTAAACCATTGATGCTTTTAATGGTATTGTTGGTGTTGTATACGATGTCGTTAGTTTCAGTAGCTACTCCATTAGTGTATTTTACATCTTTAACAAGGCGCTTTTGAATGTCGTAGGTAAATGCTTCCACAAGAGTGCCATCTAGTAAAGTAATGCTAGTTAACAAATCATTACTAAAGTTCCATTGTCTGGCATCGGGACTGTTGCGGTAAAAAATCACTTTTTTTATAGAATCTGTAGCAGCAGTATTTGAATTGTCATTGCTGCAAGAGAATAATATAGTGCTTACTGCGAAAAGAAAGAATAGTTTTTTCATTAGGAACGGATTTGGTGTACCAAACCTAAAAACAATTCGGTTTAGAATCAAACTTATAGGTCAAACTGCTTGATTTTTCGATAAAGTGTTCTTTCTGAAATGCCCAATTCGTCAGCGGCGGCTTTTCGTTTGCCCTTATGACGTTCCAAAGATTTCTTGATGAGCTCAATTTCTTTTTGTTCCAATTTCAATACTTCTTCCTCTTCAACGGTTTCGGCTACCAAATAATTTTGGTCATCCTCTTCGTCAAATTCTTCCTGATGCGTTGGGTTTTGCGTCGGAATTACACTTCTTCTCGGTTCTTCTTCAAACGAAATTTCACTTTCGGTATCTTTTGAACCATATACTTTTTGAATCAAACTCGGATTAATATCCTGGACTTTGGCGCCGTTTTTCATCAACTCTAAGGTCAGTTTTTTCAAATCGTTCAAATCACTTTTCATGTCGAAAAGGACTTTGTATAAAATATCTCTTTCCGTAGAAAAATCACTCTCTGATTTCTTTCCGCCAATTACCGAAGGCAAAGTGCTGCCTTCCACCGGAAGATAGGATTGTAAAGTAGCCAACGAAATATCGCGATTAGTTTCCAAAACCGAAATCTGTTCGGCCACGTTTCGCAGTTGACGAATATTACCACTCCAACGGTATTTTTGCAAAAACTGAACAGCGTCATCACTCAGTTTAATTGGCGGCATTTTGTATTTATGGGCAAAGTCAGCTGCAAATTTTCGAAACAACAAATGAATGTCATCTTTTCGGTCTCTAAGCGGTGGCAAAGGAATATCGACGGTACTCAAACGATAGTACAAATCTTCCCGGAATTTTCCTTTTTCAATCGCGTCAAACATATTGACATTGGTAGCGGCCACAATGCGCACATTGGTTTTTTGTACTTGCGAAGAACCTACTTTAATGAATTCGCCATTTTCCAAAACACGCAACAAACGCACTTGGGTTGTCAAAGGCAATTCACCCACTTCATCCAAGAATATGGTTCCGCCGTCAGCCACTTCAAAATATCCTTCACGCGTATTCGTAGCGCCCGTAAAAGCGCCTTTTTCGTGGCCGAAAAGCTCACTGTCAATTGTTCCTTCGGGAATCGCACCACAGTTTACGGCAATATACTTCCCGTGTTTTCGGTGCGAAAGCGAATGAATAATTCTAGGAATACTTTCCTTACCCACACCACTTTCACCTACTACCAATACCGAAATATCAGTAGGCGCGACCTGAATAGCTTTCTCTATGGCGCGATTCAGTTTTGGGTCATTCCCAATAATCTCAAATCGCTGTTTTATGCTTTGAACTGATTCCATATGCCTTTGCGAGTTTGCGAAGCAACCTCCATTAAATTTATTGCATTTCTGAATAACCAACAGCTTCTCCAATCAAGGTGCCGCTGGTACAACTGGTTATTTTCACATTGACAAAGTCACCAATTTTATACTTTTCTCTTGGGAAAACCACCATCAAACTCTGAGAGTTTCTTCCCGATAAGTCATTGTCCGATTTTTTAGAAACCTTCTCTACCAGGACTTCTACCGTTTTACCCACAAACTCCTGTGTTCTGAAGCCACTGTGAATCCTTTGCAAATCGACGATTTCCTGCAATCTGCGCAATTTGGTTTCTTCCGGCACATCGTCTTCCATCTTTCTTCCGGCCAAAGTGCCCGGTCTTTCAGAGTAAGCATACATATACCCAAAACTATATTTCACATATTCCATCAAACTCAACGTATCTTGATGATCTGCTTCTGTTTCTGTAGGGAATCCGGCAATCATGTCCTGTGTGATGCCACATTCCGGAATGATTCTTCTGATAGTATCGATTAATGTTTTGTATTCTGCCCGCGTGTGTAAACGGTTCATTTCTTTCAATATCCGGTCGCTTCCCGATTGTACCGGTAAGTGGATGTGTTTGCAAATGTTTGGATATTTGGCAATCACATGCAGCACTTCTTCGTGCATGTCCTGCGGATTGGAAGTCGAAAAACGAATCCTCATTTTAGGGAATTGCACGGCTGCCATTTCTAGTAATTGGTCAAAACCAACAGCAGTCGCTTTCTGCATCTCGGTTGCTTTGTCAAAATCTTTCTTCAAGCCACCGCCATACCAAAGATAACTGTCTACGTTTTGTCCCAAAAGCGTAATTTCCTTAAAACCTTTGTCCCATAAATCCTGAATTTCTGCCAAAATACTTTGCGGTTCCCGACTGCGTTCCCGTCCACGGGTGAAAGGCACCACGCAAAACGTACACATATTATCACAACCCCGCGTAATCGAAACAAAAGCGGTCACGCCATTGCTCATCAAACGCACTGGTGAAATATCGCCATAGGTTTCGTCTTTCGACAAAATCACATTGATGGCATCGCGGCCTTCTTCGACTTCTTTTAATAAATTGGGCAAATCTTTATAGGAATCAGGACCAACCACCATGTCCACAATTTTTTCTTGTTCCAAGAACTGAGTCTTTAAACGCTCGGCCATACAACCCAAAACACCCACTTTCATATTAGGGTTCACTTCGCGTTTCACGGCATTGTATTTCTGCAAACGTTTTCTAACGGTTTGTTCCGCCTTGTCGCGAATAGAGCAGGTGTTCACCAAAACCAAATCGGCTTCTTCCAATACGGTAGTGGTATTGTAGCCTTGCTCTGTCAGGATGGAAGCCACAATTTCGCTGTCCGAAAAATTCATCGCACAGCCGTAGCTTTCTATAAATAGTTTTTTCTGATTGCCTGCTTTGTGTTCTAAAACAAGGCTGGTACCTTGCTTTTGCTCGTCAATTTCCTTTTCCATAATACTATATCACTTTCGGGACAGCAAAGATAATACTAAAAATGAATATCTGACAAGATGGCAGACGAGGTTTAACAAAAGTTTTGGAGCGACCCGAGCAAAGCGAATTGGCAAAGCAATGGTTTAGGCCTACTTGAAATCCTTGTTCTCGTCTTCCGCGTTACACTGTAACTGCTTCAGCCGGTGCTAGAAAGTTGTCGTCTTTTCTTCCCGAAAAGGATGTGTAAAATAATTACCAAATGTTGAATACTATACTAAGGTGTAATTCTATTTTTCTGTCAATCATCGTGAAAAATGAGCAATAAAACGGTTTTTTAAAAAAAACAATTACTTTTGTCCGCACAAACAAACGGGATATGGCAAAGAATTTAGTAATCGTGGAGTCGCCGGCAAAGGCAAAAACAATCGAAAAATTTCTGGGAAGTGAGTTTCAGGTAGAGTCCAGCTACGGGCACATTGCCGACTTGCCCTCCAAAGAAATAGGAGTAGATGTCGAAAACGGATTCAAACCCAAATACGAAGTCTCCTCCGATAAAAAAGCTTTGGTCACCAAACTAAAAGGACTAGCCAAAAACGCCGATATGGTGTGGTTAGCTTCCGATGAGGACCGCGAAGGAGAAGCCATTTCCTGGCACTTGGCGGAAGAATTAAAGTTAGACAAAAGCAAAACCAAAAGAATTGTTTTCCACGAAATCACCAAAAATGCCATCCTAAAAGCCATTGACAATCCCCGTGAAATTGACTATAACTTAGTCAATGCCCAACAAGCGCGTAGGGTTTTAGACCGATTAGTAGGATATGAACTGTCTCCGGTATTATGGAAAAAGGTAAAAGGCGGTTTGTCTGCCGGTCGTGTGCAATCGGTTTCGGTTCGATTAATTGTAGAACGCGAAAGAGAAATACAGGAATTCAAAGCCGTAGCTTCATATTCAGTAACAGCTGAATTTACTAACGAAGCCGGAAAAGTGGTAAAAGCCAAACTACCAAAAAACTTCGCCACCAAAAAAGAAGCCGAAGACTTCCTAAATAAAAACATCGGTTCTACCTATAAAGTGGCCGATTTAGAAACAAAGCCAACCAAGAAAACTCCGGCTGCTCCGTTTACAACGTCAACGTTGCAACAGGAAGCGGCCCGTAAATTATATTTACCTGTTGGGATTACGATGCAAATTGCCCAGCGTTTATATGAGGCCGGACTCATTACATACATGAGAACCGATAGTGTAAACCTTTCGCAGGAAGCGATGGCGGCAGCACAAGCCGAAATCACCAGTTACTACGGAGCAGAATTCAGTAAGCCTAGAAGTTTCAACACCAAATCAAAAGGAGCACAGGAAGCGCACGAAGCGATTCGCCCAACGGATATGTCGCGCCACACGGTTAATGTAGAAAGAGACCAAGCGCGTTTATACGAATTGATTTGGAAAAGAACTTTGGCTTCGCAAATGAGCGATGCTGAGTTGGAAAGAACTAACGTAAAGATAGAAGCCAATAACCACAGCGAAATTTTCCAGGCGACTGGTGAAGTAATCAAGTTTGAAGGGTTTTTAAAAGTATATTTAGAAGGCAATGACGATGACGATGAAGAACAAGAAGGAATGTTGCCGGCGTTGAAAGTCAATGAAAAGTTATTGAACAACAACATCACCGCGACCGAAAGATACACTCGCCCAGCGTCAAGATATACTGAAGCTTCTTTGGTAAAGAAATTGGAAGAGTTAGGAATCGGTCGTCCATCTACTTATGCGCCAACGATTTCTACCATTATTAATAGAAACTACGTGGAGAAAGGAAACTTAGAAGGCGTAGAGCGAAAGTATGTGCAGTTAACATTAGCTTCGAATAAAGTTGATGAAAAGATATTAAAGGAAAACACCGGTTCCGATAAAGGAAAGTTGGTGCCAACAGACATCGGAACGATTGTGAATGACTTTTTGGTAAAGAACTTCGCGGCTATTCTTGATTATAATTTCACCGCAAAAGTGGAGCAGGATTTTGACGAAATCGCCGAAGGGAATATCAACTGGACGAAGATGATGCAGGAGTTCTACGATAAATTCCACCCCAATGTTCAGGAAGTTGAGAAAAATGCAGATCGGGAAAGTGGTGAAAGAATTTTGGGCACCGACCCAAAAACAGGAAAACAAGTTTCGGTTCGTTTAGGGAAATTTGGTCCGATGGCTCAAATTGGAGAAGCGGATGATGAAGAAAAGCAATTTGCCAGCCTGCGTCAGGAGCAAAACATTGGAAACATTACTTTGGAAGAAGCCTTGAATTTATTCTTGTTGCCAAAAACTTTGGGAGAATATAAAGGAGAAGATGTGGAAGTGAGCAATGGCCGTTTTGGACCGTATGTTCGTTTCGGAAAGCAATTCATCTCCTTGCCAAGAGGAGAGGATCCTTTGGATGTCACTATGGAGCGCGCTCAGGAACTTATTAACGAGAAAGCTAAAGCAGATGCGCCGATTGCGGTATATAAGAATATGGATGTTCAGAAAGGCGTAGGTCGTTTTGGTCCTTTCCTGAAATGGAATGGAATTTTCATCAATGTCAATAAAAAGTACAATTTCGATAATTTGTCACAATCGGATGTGGCGGAATTGATTGAAGAAAAGTTGCAAAAGGATATTGATAAAGTCATTCACAACTGGTCAGAAGAAGGTATTTTGGTGGAAAAAGCCCGTTGGGGAAAATCAGTAATCACCAAAGGCAAAATCAAAATCGAATTGAATAAAGATATTGATGCTGCCAAGTTGACTTTGGATGAAGTGAAAGAAATGATTGCCAAAAAAACACCGGAAAAGAAAACCGCTGCCAAAAAAACTGCCGCCAAGAAAACCGCAACTAAAAAAGCACCTGCTAAAAAGAAATAAACTATGGAATTTGATTTTTTGTCACCTGTTGACGACGAAATTATTCACTATATAAAAGGACTGTCCTCACAGCATTTGGGAAGCAAAGTAGCTTTTCATACCAATAAGGATTTTCCGGATACCGATCAAATAAAGATTGCCATTGTTGGTGTTTTAGAGAATCGCGGTAATTCCAACGCTTTTGAAGAAGTGGATTTAACAGCTATCCGTAAAGAATTGTACAGCTTATTTCCGGGGAATTGGCAGAGTCCCATTGCGGATTTAGGCGATATTCTTCCGGGGAATTCATTAGAAGATACTTTTTTTGCGTTGCAGAAAGTAGCCTCAAAATTGATTCGCAAAGGAATTATTCCGATTGTTATTGGGGGCACGCAGGATTTGACCTATCCTTTGTATCGGGCTTATGATAGTTTGGAGCAAATGGTCAACTTGGTGTCTATAGACAGTAAGTTTGATTTTGGCAAACAGGAAGAAGGAATTTCAACGAATTCGTATCTGTCCAAAATAATTCTGGATGAGCCTAATAATCTTTTCAATTATAGTAATGTAGGCTATCAAACCTATTATAACTCTCAGGAAGAGATTGATTTAATAGAGAAATTATATTTTGATGCTTACCGATTGGGAGAAATTTCCAACAACATTGAATTGGCCGAACCGGTTTTTCGCGATGCCGACATTGTTAGTATTGATTTAAATTCTGTAAAGTCTTCATATTCAGGAAATTTTATTACTTTTACGCCTAATGGTTTTGACGGAAAAGAAATTTGTAGTTTGTCAAGATATGCCGGTATCAGTGATAAAGTAAGTTCGTTAGGAATTTTTAATCACAATAATAAAAAAGAAGAATCAGTTCTTGTTTCCCAAATCATTTGGTATTTTATAGAGGGTGTTAATTACCGTTCCAATGAGTATCCGTTTGGGACAAGAGAAAATTATTTAAAATATATAGTTCCCTTAGAAACGGAAGAATTGGTTTTTTACAAAAGCAATAAAACAGACCGATGGTGGATAGAAATCAATTTTTTTTCAGGCCAACACAATAAATTGAAAAAAAATACGTTATTACCTTGTTCGCATGAAGAATATTTAACCGCATGTAACCAGGAAATCCCCGAAAGATGGTGGAAGGCGCAGCGGAAAAATAGTATTTAGGAATAAAAAGAAGTTAAATAGTAGCAACAAAACAATATAATAGAATATAAATATCTTACAAAATATTAATAAAAACGCTCTTTAACGGAAATAAAGTGCATTTTGTCGATAAAATATTTTTTTTTTAGAGTAATTAACTTTAGCTTTGGCTTGTTAATTAATTTTTGATTTTATAATTGTTTTTTTGAAAAATAATAAATAGGTTTACGCCCTTAAAAAATAGAATATTCAAATAACCCCAATTTATATGAAGAAGTTCATTGCATTCGCATCATTTTTAGCTTTATTAACAAGCTGTGGAGGATCAAGCGACAAAGGTGAGTTAGTAGGAGTTAAAGGTAAAAAATGGCACCCGGAAAAGCCTTTCGGAATGACATTAGTGCCTGGTGGTGCATACATTATGGGTAAATCAGATGGTGATTTAGCTAATGTGCAAGACGCGCCTACCAAAACCGTTACTGTTAGATCATTCTATATGGATGAGACTGAGATTACCAATAGTGAATACAGACAATTCGTAGAATGGGTAAAAGATTCTACTATCAGAGTTCGTTTGGCGATATTGGCTGATGAAGTTGGGCAAACAGCAAGCTCTGGCGGAAAAGGCGGAAAAGGCGGCGGAAAAGGAAGTAGTATCGGGGATTTTGCCTTTGATGACAAAGATCCGGCTAAAATGACTCCCTACGACAAGTATATGTATGAGAATTATTATAGTGTAGGTACTGATGATGATCCATATGCCGGTAGAAGATTAAATCACAAAGTGAAGCTTATTAAAGATACCAGTAAATATCCGGATGAATATTATTCAGAAGTTATGGATACTATGTATTTGCCTTTAGCAGAATCTTTTAACGGATTAAGAACTATAGATGTTAGAAAATTAAAATTCAGATATTCCTGGATGGATATTCAGGCGGCAGCCAAAGCTAAAGTAGGAAAAAGAAGTTCATTCATCAGAACAGAACAACAAGAGGTTTATCCTGATACAACGGTTTGGATTAAAGATTTTGCTTATTCATACAACGAGCCAATGCACAACGATTATTTTTGGCACCAAGCTTATGGAGAATATCCTGTAGTGGGTGTTAACTGGAAACAAGCAAAAGCTTTTTGTGCCTGGAGAACGCTTAACAAAAATACGTATATCAAATCGAAGAAGAAACACCACGATTTAATCAACTCTTTCAGATTACCAACAGAGGCAGAGTGGGAATATGCTGCCAGAGGTGGTTTAGAGTCGGGAACTTTCCCTTGGGGTGGTCCTTATGCTAAAAATGACAGAGGTTGTTTCTTGGCAAACTTCAAACCTAACAGAGGGGATTATGCGGCTGACCAAGCTTTATACACAGTAGAAGCGAAGTCGTATGAGCCAAATGGTTATAACTTATACAATATGGCCGGTAACGTAGCCGAATGGACAGATTCATCTTATGATGCCGCTGCTTATGAATACGTTTCATCAATGAATCCAAATGTTCCGGATACGAAAAACATGCGAAAAGTGGTTCGTGGCGGTTCATGGAAAGATGTTGCTTACTTCTTGCAAGTGGGAACCAGAGATTTTGAATATGCAGATACCGCAAGAAGTTATATTGGCTTCCGTACTGTTCAGGATTACATGGGAACACAAGTGACGAAAAACGGAAAAGCACCTAAAAAGTAATTTCAAAACCAACTTAAATTATATTAACTTAACTAACTAAAATTTTTATTATTATGGCATTATTACCAAAAAAAGTTATGAACTTCGCCTATGGAATGGGTGCAGCAGTTGTAATCGTAGGAGCATTATTCAAAATACAACACTGGACAGGAGCCAGCGCAATGCTTATCATTGGTCTATTAACCGAAGCTTTCATTTTTGCATTATCGGCATTTGATGCTCCTGATGTTGAACTAGATTGGTCATTGGTTTATCCTGAATTGGCTGGCGGACAGGCTATCAATAAAGCCAAAAAAGAAGAGCCTAAAGATGCTCAGGGATTATTATCTCAAAAATTAGACGCTATGTTGAAAGAAGCTAAAATCGATGGTCAATTGATGGAAAGCTTAGGAAACAGTATCAAAAACTTTGAAGGAGCTGCCAAAGCAATTTCTCCAACAGTTGATTCTGTAGCTTCAACTAAAAAATATGCTGAAGAAATGACTAAAGCGGCTACTCAATTAGAAACCTTGAATGGTTTGTACCAAGTACAATTGCAAAGTGCCGAAAAGAACGCTAAAATTAACGATGAGGTTGCTGAAAACAATCTAAAATTAAAAGATCAAATGCAGTCATTAACATCCAACTTATCTACATTGAATAATGTATATGGTGGAATGCTATCTGCAATGAGTAACAAAGGATAATTAGTTTTTTATAACTATATTTTACAAACAAAATAATAATATAAACTAATTAGAAAAAATGGCAGGAGGAAAATTAACCCCTAGACAGAAGATGATTAACCTGATGTACTTGGTTTTCATCGCAATGTTAGCTTTAAACATGTCAAAAGAAGTACTTTCGGCTTTCGGTTTGATGAACGAAAAATTTGAGGCAGCTAATACAGCATCAAAAGTTAATAACAATAAACTTTTGATGACTATAGATCAGAAAGGGTCTGAAAATGCAGGTATGTATGGGCCAGCTAAAAATGCAGCCGATAAAATTGCTGTTGTTTCAAAAGAATTCTTCGCTTATGTTGAAACGTTAAAAGCGGATGCAACATTTGGTGTAGAAGTTGAAAAGGAAAGTGGCAAATTACCGTATGAGGCCATGGATAAAGGACCTCATATTGATGAGACTTGGTTTAAAGGTGATAATTACTCATCTAAAGGAACTGAGATCGTTGCTAAAATAAACAAATATGTAGCTGATATGAAAGCGGCTGTGGCTAGTGAGCCAACTTTATCTAGTAAATTGACACCAATTATCAAAGATTTAGAAGCTAAATTTAATACAGCTGATATTAAAGATAGAGAAGGAGTTACCAAAAAATACCTTTCTTATCATTTTGAGCATTTTCCAGCTATAGCCTCATTGGCTAAATTAACGGCTTGGCAAAATGATGTTCAAAAAGCAGAATTTGATTGTTATAGCTCTTTATTAGGAGGAGCCGCAGTTGATGCAGCTTCTATGAATAACTATACTGCCATGGTAGTACTTGAAAAAAGCGCCTATTTCCAAGGAGAAGCTGTAAAAGGAAAAGTTGTTTTGGGAAGATATGATGATAGTACTAAACCAACATCATTCCAAGGTCCTGGAAAAATAGAAAACGGTCAAGCCGTAATCTCTATGACCGCTGGAAGTGTAGGAGAGCAGTCAATTACAGGTAAGTTTACTTTTGTTGAAAACGGTAAAACTATTCCGCTTCCTTTTGAAGGTAAATATGTTGTAGTACCTCGTCCAAATACGGCTAATATTTCTGCAGATAAAATGAATGTAGTGTACAGAGGATTACCAAATCCAATGACTATCTCATTTGCCGGTATCGGAGATAACTTTGTAACTGCATCCGCTCCAGGTTTATCAAAAGCCGGTGGTAATGGTAAATACAATTTAAGCCCTCCATCAGGTACTGAAGTTACAGTTAGTGTTTCTGGTAAAATGAATGACGGTAAAACAGTTACGGATAAAAAAGTATTCAGAATTAAAAACATTCCAGCTCCAGCAGGTGCTATTGGTGGAATGACAGGAGTTACTAAAGGTGCTAAATCACGTTTGGCAGTTTCTCAAATTACAGCTGTATTACCTGATTTCTTGTATGAATTGAATTTCCAGGTTACTCAGTTTACTTTCAAAGTGCAAGGACAAGCGGCTATCATCGTTACAGGTGACAGAGTTAATGCACAATGTAATGCTGCAATGGGTAAAATTGGTCGTGGAGATCAAGTTACAATTTCAGATATTAAAACAAAACTTGTAGGTGCAGGAACAGATATTAAAATACCAACAGCTGCTCCGGTAATATACGAAATACAATAATAATTTAAGTTGATAGAAACCTACTTAAATAACTTAGAATTTTAAAAAATGAAATTAAGAAATCTTTTAATCGTTGTTTGTGCAGTAGCGGGTAGTTTTACTACTTCAGCTCAGTCAAACCTGTTGAATGCCAAAACCCCAGATCAGATTGGCAAGAAAACACCGGCACAATTAATCTCTGATAATGACAAACCATTACCCTATGGTTATGTACACGATAGAGATGTATTGATGGGTAAGACCATTTGGGAGTTGGTTGACTTAGATGAAAGAATTAATTTCCCTTTGTACTATCCTATAGATACCGCTAATATTGGTAAAGACAGACGCTCTTTGTTTGATGTTTTAATTAAAAACATTAAGAACGGTAAGATAACGGAAGTATATGCCGATGATTATTTCAATAATAAGAAAACATTGAAAGACATGGAGTCTTCTTTTACCTATATCGATACTACTGAAGCGGGTATTAGTGAATACAACAATCACATTGAAGAGTACAAGTCTGGTAAAATGAAACTTGATCCTCAGTATATCAATAAACAAGATTTAACAGCTCAGGATATTGCTGGCTACAAAATCAAAGGGTATTGGTATTTTGACAAACGTCAAGGTGAATTGAAATACAGATTGTTAGCGTTATGTCCTGTTTCTGTTGAGGCAAGAGATATTGGTAAAGAGAATCCTGATGTTATCGAATTGTTTTGGGTGTATTTCCCATCCATCAGAGATATTTTGCACGAAGCGAAAGCGTTTAATGACAAGAACTCTGCCCAACCCATATCCTTTGACCACTTGTTGAACTCCCGTAGATTTAATGGAGAGATTTATAAAGAGGAAAATGTGTACGGCGATAGAGAAATCGAGCAATACATGAAGGATAATGCACAAAATCAACTGTTAGAATCAGAAAGAGTCAAAGAAAAGATTCGTGATTTTGAATCCGATATGTGGAATTACTAAAAGATTTCAGAATAATATAAAAACTCTCACCTCTATGGTGGGAGTTTTTTTTAGCTTTAAAGTATGATTGACTATATAGTTGTAGGTTCAGGATTGGCCGGTATTGCTTTTGCCGAAACGCTTTGGCAACACCAGAAATCATTTGTGGTTTTTGATAATCATTCGCAAAACTCCACTAAGATTGCCGGAGGGTTATACAATCCGGTAATACTGAAACGATTTAGCGAAGTGTGGAATGCCAAACAACAATTGGAACTGGCCGATATTTTCTATAAAAGAATAGAACAAAAGCTATCGGTTACGGTTGATTTTAAACTTCCCATTTATAGAAAATTCTTTTCTGTAGAAGAGCAAAACAATTGGTTTTCGGCTTCGGACAAACCTAATTTGTCACCCTTTCTTGCTACCGATATCATCCATAAAAAATACCAATCCATTGACTCTCCTTTTGGTTATGGAGAAGTACTGCAAACCGGTTATGTGGATACAGTTGCTTTGCTGAATCATTACCATGAGTATTTGAAAAGCCAAAAGGCATTTGAAGAAACTACTTTTGATTATAGTCAGTTACAGATTTTTGATGACTATGTTGCTTATCAAAATCTGAAAGCCAAACACATTGTCTTCGCAGAAGGCTTTGGGATGCACGCTAATCCCTTTTTTAAGTATTTACCGCTGGATGGCACTAAAGGGGAATTATTCATCATTAAAGCTAATGATTTGGATTTGGATGTGATTGTCAATACCAGCGTGTTTATTTTGCCTCTTGGTACTAATCTCTTCAAAGTGGGAGCCACTTATAATTGGGAAGATAAAACCTGTACGCCAACTGAAGAAGGAAAACAGGAATTGGTCGACCGACTAAAAGAAATCCTAAACTGTGATTTTGAAATTATAGAGCATTTTGCCGGAGTGCGACCCACAGTGAAAGACAGAAGACCGCTCTTAGGCACACACCAGTCTCATAAAAACCTGCACATTCTCAACGGATTGGGTACCCGTGGCGTCATGCTGGCACCGGCGATGGCTTTAGATTTATTCGAATATATCGAAAACGGAAAGCCTTTAGACAAGACTATTGATATAAAACGGTACACTACTTCTTAGCCGCCTCTTTATCAAAATGCACAAAAATATTGATGTAAATATTACGCGATAACCTTGCCGTTATGGGCATTAAAGCTATAAGTGCCACAATAATGGCTACAAAGGATTTGGGTAAATCCAACCCCAGAATGGTATTGGCAATGATAAAAGCAGCCACGCCAATGGCAACGGTCAATCCATAACTCACATACATGGCTCCATAAAAAAAGGAAGGCTCTATCTGATACCGCAATCCGCAATGGCTGCAGGTGTCCTGCATATGGTAAATCTCTTTAAGATGGTAAGGGTTTTGGTCCACATACATGCTTTCTTCTTGGCATCTCGGACAAGTTCCTGTTAAAATGCTATTTAGTTTGGATCCTTTTTTTAACATTTGCAAAAAATTTCTACAAAGGTACTTTATAGAAATCTTTTACTTATAATTTTTGCAACAAATCATTATGTTAAACATACACAATTTATCGGTTTCATTTGGAGGTACGTATCTTTTCGAAGAGGTGACTTTTCGGTTAGGTTCGGGAGATAGAGTAGGATTGGTGGGAAAAAACGGTGCCGGTAAATCGACTATGCTTAAAATTTTAGCTGGTGATTTCAAACCCGATAGCGGCCAGATAGCTACCGAAAAAGAAGTCAGAATGGGGTTTCTGCGTCAGGATATCGATTTTGAACAAGGAAGAACCGTACTGGAAGAAGCTTATGAAGCTTTTACCGATATAAAAGTAGTCGAAAAAAAACTGGAACAAATCAACCATCTTTTGGTTACCAGAACCGATTACGAAAGTGACGAATATGCTCAAATCATTGAGGACTTGTCTGACTACACCCATCGTTTTGAATTATTAGGAGGATACAATTATGTAGGCGATACCGAAAAGATCCTTTTGGGACTGGGTTTCAAAAGAGAAGATTTCGAAAACCAAACCGATACGTTTTCCGGTGGATGGCGTATGCGTATCGAGTTGGCCAAATTGTTATTGCAATCCAATGACATCTTGCTGCTGGATGAGCCAACCAATCACTTGGATATCGAAAGTATCATTTGGCTGGAAGGCTTTTTAAGAAACTTTCCGGGCGTAGTGGTGATTGTATCGCACGATAAGATGTTTTTGGATAATGTGACCAACAGAACCATTGAAATCTCTCTGGGGAAAGCCTACGATTTCAACAAACCCTATTCGCAATATTTAGTCTTGCGGGAAGAAATTCGCGAAAAACAATTGGCTACCCAAAAAAATCAGGCCAAGAAAATAGAAGAAACCGAAAAGTTAATCGAGAAGTTTCGGGCCAAAGCGTCCAAGGCTTCCATGGCACAATCGCTGATTAAGAAGTTGGATAAAGTAGAACGCATTGAAGTGGATGAAGACGACAACTCGGTGATGAATATCTCGTTTCCGGTTTCGCAAACGCCCGGTAGAGTAGTGATTGAAGCGGATCATGTGACCAAAGCCTATGATGATAAAGTGATTTTAAAAGATATTTCACTATTGGTGGAACGCGGTAGTAAGATTGCTTTTGTCGGTCAGAATGGCCAAGGAAAATCTACTTTTGTAAAAGCCATAGTCAATGAGTTCAAGTATGATGGGACTATCAAACTGGGACACAATGTACAGCTGGGCTATTTTGCGCAAAACCAGGCCGAATATTTAGATGGTGAAATTACGTTATTGGAAACGATGACTAATGCGGCTACGGACGGTAATCGTTCGAGAGTTCGCGATATGCTGGGTTCATTTTTGTTTCGTGGCGATGATGTAGAGAAGAAAGTGAAAGTGCTTTCGGGAGGCGAAAGAAACCGCTTGGCGTTGTGTAAATTATTGTTGCAGCCTATCAATGTGTTGCTGATGGATGAGCCTACGAATCACTTAGACATTAAATCGAAGAACGTATTAAAAGCCGCGCTTCAGAAATACGAAGGAACTTTACTATTAGTGTCGCACGACAGGGATTTTCTTCAGGGCATGTCGAATATTGTTTACGAATTCAAGGATCAGAAGATTAAAGAATACTTGGGTGATATCAACTATTTCTTAGAACAAAGAAACGCTTTAAACATGCGTGAAATTGAGAAGAAAGATGTGGTGGTTACCACCAATGCCAATAAAGAAACCAAAAACGTGTCTTACGAAGACCAAAAGAAAAGCAAATCGCTGCAAAACCGTTTGAGCAAAATAGAAAGCCAAATCAAGCAACTCGAAATCGATATTCAAAACGATGACAAGGAACTGGCTTCCAATTATGACAAACATATCGAAAATGCTAACTTCTTCATGGCTTACAATAAGAAGAAAGCAGAATTAGATAAACTACTCGAAGACTGGGAAATTGTACAAGGAGAGATAGATAATTTATAGCTCAAGGCTGTAGACTGAAAACGGCGACTGCAAACTACTTAAAAGGATGGCGTTGTTGCCAAGCTAAACTCGGTTCCAGTTTTGGGAAGACTTTTGACATGAGTTGGTCAATCCATTTATTGGTGTGGTAAATAAATCCGGTCATTTGGATAGGGGCCGCACCAACAGAACTCTTAATTTCCAGAGCGGTTCTGCCAAAAATAATTTTCCTGAATTGATGCTCTATGCCGAATTTAGTCATATTATACAGCATGTTCAAATACAACATTTTCTCTTTTTGCACTTGTTCGTCATACCCCAGGAAGTAGGTTTCTAAAACCGTCCCGTTCAGGAGTAATGTGTGAAAACCAACTAACTTTTCATTTAAGAAATAACCACACAACACAAACCTATCGCCGCATTGTTCTTTAAAGGTTGAGAAATGATTCCTGGCCAGGAAAAAAGTATTGAACGGCGCATTTTTGGCTACGTGGTAATACAACTCATAAATCCGGTCTTCCTTTGAGACAATCTCTTCAACGGACAATTCTTTGGTAATAATCCCTTCAAACTTTTTATGGGAGCGTTTGTATTGGTCGCGGTATTTTTTGGAAAGCGCCGCTATATAATCGTCATTGGTTTTCCACGAATCGGGCAATTCAAAAACCATATTGGGCTGGGTGTTGAATTCGTACATGCCCGCAAAACCATATTGTTTTAGTTCCTCAGCACAAGGCTGATAGAAATCTTTAAACGAAACAATATGTATGGTAATCTGTTGGTTTTTGAAATACTTTATAATTTCATCCGAACAGGCCATTAGTAATTTGCTGATGCTTTTGTGGTCAATGTTTTTGGTAAAGGCATAACCGTTTTGTCCGGTGATCATATTGTTTCCCAGAAACAGGACATGCGAAGCGAAGTTTTTAAAGACAAAATTCCGGATATAGGTTTTCAGGCATTGGTCTCTTTCGCCAAAGGATTCCAGCTTATTCAAATCGAGGTATTGCGCCAGTGCTACGCCCATCAATTCCGACGCTTCAAAAACGCCTATATAGAAACACTGCATGTTGGTAGGTGCTGAGGCTTCCAAAACCTTTAGGTAAGGCGTTTGCAGAAAGGCATTCTCAGCCGCCACTACATCCCAGGTAACAGGAAGTTGTGCAATGGAGGAGTAAATTGTAAAAGTAGTTGTTTCCAATAAGCTAAAAAAAATCGCCCTACAAATGTAGAGCGATTGATTGATAATAAAATGTTAATTATTGCATCATACAGATGATTCCGCCCATAATCATAAAGCTTACCATCCAGAAACCGCTGGTGACCATCACATATTTGAAACTTCTTCTTTCGTATAAGGCACCAGTGCCAATAACCGGAAATATCATAAATAATCCGGTCATGAAACCGTGTAAGGCGCCATGCTTGAAACTACGGAAAGCCGTACCATAATCGGCCATAAAAGCGGCATACGATGGCTTGGCAATAGAAGCGTCGCCGCCAACCATTCCTAAAGCACCGAATTGGTGAATCACCACCATTTGCAATACAAAGGAAATAAGAAAGGCATAAACGATAGAAAGTCCGAAAATTTTAAACATGTTAAAATTTTTGCCGTCTTCGTGTGTAATGCCGGCTTCTTTCATCCAAATGGTTCCGAAAACCTTTGGGTTGTACCAAATAAATCCAACAACCAGTGTTGATAAAGCCGCCAGTAAAAGAGCAATCCAATTGATGTTCATAATTTTAAGTTTTATGGGTTAGTGTACCAAAAGTAAAAAATATTATTTAAATCGATTTTTTTCGGAACCCGAAGCCAATTTTAATAAGAATTTCTTACAACATTGTAAGATAAATACATGTAAATAGCATATCGATATGCATTTCATCGATTATTTTTGTTTTTAAACGTGTTTACTTATAGTTTTACTTCGTCTTAACCCCAAATCGGAATCGTTATGAAAACTATTTTTACCTATGTAACTCTACTTTTAGTATCTGTTTCAGCCATGGCCGAAATATCAGCTACAGAGAAAAATGCTTTACTAAAATTATACAAAGCCACCAAAGGTTCGCAATGGACCAATAAATGGGATACAAAAGCACCAGCTACTACTTGGTATGGTGTGGAAATCAAAAATGATAAAGTGGTTAGCCTCAAATTGATGAATAACAATTTGGTGGGGCAACTGCCAACAGAAATTGGGGACTTGACGTCACTGGAAGTTTTAAACCTATTCAGAAATGATATTTCAGGAACGTTACCGGCTTCTATCGGAAATTTAAAAAGCCTTACGAAATTGAACCTTGCGTTCAACAAAATATCGGGTGCTTTACCGGAAGCTTTGGGCAATGACACCCAATTGAAAACCATTGAAATGCACATGAACCGTTTAACAGGAGTATTGCCTGTAGGTATTGGAAAATTAGCCAGCCTGGAAACCTTATCCTTATTCAACAATGAAATCGAAGGGGAAATCCCAACGTCATACTATCAGTTAAAAGCGTTAAAAGTATTGTTGTTGAACAGCAATAAACTAACCGGTAAATTAGACAAAGAAGTAGCCAATCTTTCTTCTTTGGAAACCTTGAGTTTGTTTGAGAACAAAATGGAAGGGACCGTGCCGTTTGATTTAGAAAAACTACACAACTTAAAAGAAATGAATATTTCGTATAATATGTTCAACGGATTTGTTTCTAAAAACTTATCCAAATTGGACACACTGAATATGACTATGGTGAATGAGCAAGGTGTAGCCACCACATTAAAAGTAAATATTGATAAAAACTCGGCTTTCGCAGCTGATGAATAAGCAATACATTTTGTTGGGTTAACAAAAGAAAAAGGTCTCCATTTGGAGACCTTTTTTATATAATATGGTTTACCGTTTAGTCAGCGGCTACTAATTTTGAAGTGCTTCTGTAGATAAACTCATTGTAAATATGCCTGCGGGCAAAACGGCTCGGCGATTCGGCATTGACCATCTTGATATAAATAGGTCGTAACACCCCAAAATACTCAAAGGAATTCCCATCCAAAAAAGTGATATACAACACACTGTTCTCATAATAAAAATCAGCGATGTTAGTGCTGGTGGTGATACGGGTGTATTCCGCTTTGTCTTTTTCTAAGGTTTCCGGAGCAATGCTTACCAGAAAATGATAGGCTGCGATAATCTCTTTACTTCTTTCTTCCGCCAAATGACGCTCTTCTGCATCGGCAATCGTATCCGGATGGATGTCCTTCATGCTGTTGCGGTAAATGGTTTTCAGCTCTTTTAAAGTGGCTGTCTTAGTAACGCCAAGTAACCCTCGGTACTCGACAATTTTTTTCATGTTCATAGTTTGCAAATAAAAAACCCGCGCTTTTCAGTAGGGTTTTATGTCCTGGCGGCAACACTTACCGCTTTCGGGGGGCAAAGATAGGTTTTTTATTTGGGTTTGTTCCCGATACCATTTTTGTTTCGCTTCACTCCACAAAAACCACTCAAACTGACGCACCTATTTATCACGTCACCTCGAGTGTTTTGAGCAAAGCTCAAAATGTATCGAGAGGCTTAGTACTGCAACTTCTCGGTACTGTAATCATCGGGCAGTTTTCGGGAAAACTGCCGCATCTGTTTGCGGGTTAGGTGTTTGGTAATCTTATAATTGTCCTTATAAAGTAATTGTACCATGATGGGATAATTGAACTTGCTGTTGACATTGACCAGTTTATTCCCTTGCAGGTGGTAGAGATCAAACAACAGATAGTTGTGCTTCTTATAATTCTGGAAACTGCATACCACTATTTCGTAGACTCCATCACCATCGAGGTCTCGCTCAGGACGGTTTTGGTAGTCGTAGAGCAGTAAATCGCTAAACGATACTTGGCTCAGGCTGCCATCCCGGTTTTGCAAAAAATACACCACCGGGCAGTAATAATTAAACGCCCCACACCCAAAAAACGGAAGAATAAATTTAATATCGGGCAGCCCATCCTGATTATAATCGGCTACATAAAAGCGTTCAATGGTAGCAAAGTCGCCAAAATGATACAACCCCATCAGCCTTTTCCTTTTTCCTGTCCCTCGGTGTATCTTGATGGTAGCCACACCCGAGGTATCAGGAGGAGTAACGGTTAACCTCGCCCTTTCGGTACCGCCAAAAAACCTCGGAATAGTGATATAATGGTTGATATCGTAATTATAAAGGTCTTTCTTTCCTTGTCGGTCAATAACATACCCCGTTGGGTACACTTTAGCCTTAATCGCCGGATGCTTTTCAAACGGGTATTGCGCCATAGCCTGGAGGCTGAAAAGCAGGACTAAAAGGCATAAAGGGAGTTTCATAGGCTTATTTTTTTGTTTAAATAAAGGTACTCCTGCTTTGCGAACTGACGAACCTCAATACCGTCACTTCGAGTGTCCGCCACGGCGGATGTATCGAGAAGTTAACCCAGCAGCTCCAGCAAAATGGTGTTGTACTTGTTGATATTGATGAGCCTTAAGTTTAAATCGATTTGGGTGTTTTTGCAGTCTTTTTTCAGGTAGGAAATCATCAGATACAAGGCTTCTATTAGTTTTTCGAGGTCATAATCTAGTATTCGTTTGATCTTGTATTTTTCGGTTAGTTCGGCGGTTACCTTTTTTCTCGAAAGGGCCACATACGGTATTTCATAACGAACCGCTGCCGAGAGCTCTTCTATATCCAACATGGTAATAATAGCAATGCGACGTTCGGTATCAATTGAAGCGGATTGCTGAATATCAGCCAGAATTTTTTTATTCAGTTTTAATTCTGCTTTTAGCGCGCGTTTTAAGGCGGCGGCTTTAGTGGTCAGCGCTGCACTGTCTTTGGCTACATCGTAGATTTCTTTAATGACACTCATGTGTTTTTATGTTTTAAACAGATGTCTGGTTTATTTACCTCTATAATCATAATTCTAAATCTTTACTGTATTCTTCACTTTGTTCTTGGCACAAGAACAAAGTTAGCTGTCATTTGTTCGTAAGTTTTATTAATCTAAACATTATCCAGTTCTAATTTTCTGTTTTTCAATTAGTTTCAAGTTTAAAGTGAGAATAAAATATAAATTACTGAAAATGATCACATTACATTTGTAAAATCAAAATATTGATCTAATATTTGCAACAAATAATTAGTATGAATACTTCTTTTGAACGTAGCGAAAATACAAAAGTAGAATGGATGACACCACCTGAGTTAGTTAAAAGTTTAGGTGATTTTGATTTAGATCCATGTAGCCCAATTGACGCACCTTTTTATCATGCTAAAACTAATTTCACTACACTTGATTGTGGTTTGACTAAAGAATGGTTCGGAAGAGTTTATCTTAATCCGCCGTATGGAAGAGGAATGGAAATGTGGTTAGAGAAATTAAAATTTCACGGTAATGGTATCGCTTTAATTTTTGCAAGAACTGAAACCAAATGTTTTTTTGAGCATATATGGAATGATGCAGATGCAGTTTTATTTGTTAAAGGAAGAATTAAGTTCTATCATGTTTCCGGTATTCAAGGAGGAACTCCCGGAGCTCCAAGTGTCTTTATAGCTTATGGAAAAGAAAACGCGAATATCTTAAGGGAATGTGGTATTGAAGGAAGGTTTTTGCTGTTAAAATAATTTCATTGTAGATTATGTAATTTCATAACAAATGAATTCGGCAATATTAAACTCAGCATCAATTATCCATTCATTTTCTAACAATAGTTTTTTCAAAGCTTCATTTTCGTCAACTACATTTTCAACAATACCTATAACTTGCATGTTTTCAATTTCATCTCCATTAGGTGAAGTTGTATTGCCTTCGGGTGTAATGAATATGTATTTTTTCATTATTTTATCTTCTTATATGTTGCTCTACCAGTAAATTCAATAATCCCTCTATCTCTTAAAAGCTGCAATTGTTGTCTAATTTTATCTTTAATAAAGTTATTGTTTGGGTATTTTACTCTTAAATCCTTTTCAAAATTATAAATATCTTTTAGTGTAAAGTCTTTATTAGGTGTTTTTTCGATACAATGTAATATATCTAAAATCCATCCTCTGGCATCTATATTTTTAGTTCTTAAAAATGTTGTTTTATTAAAAGCAGTTTGAACAATTTCAGGCTTAATTATTTTAGATTTTTCAACTAAAAATATTTTTCCAAGTTCTGAAACTTTTGATATATCAATATTACAACCAGTCCAACCTGCTCTTCGAGCGGTTTCAGATAAAGGCTTTCTTTTAATAATAATTTCAGGAGTGAAAAACTGTTTTGGGATTATTAAAAAATTATCAACGGTCAAGTCTTTACTATAGGTTAAAAAGAAAAAATTTGGGTTTGTATCTGAGGTTATTCTCTGTATCATTGTGTCGTAAGCACCATCTGTAATGGTATTACTAAATTTTCCACTTTTGCTTTTTAACTCAAATTCTTCTGAACATTTCAAACAATGAAAATCCGCAACAGGTCTATTGTTTTCAAATTCATTGAGTGGTTTTTCTCCACAATTAGGACAATATGAATTTTGCTTTACCCAGCTTTCAGTAAGAACCCTTGCAATTTGTGAATTACTAGTATAACCATTAGCTAATTCAGTTTCGAATTTTAAATTCATTTAAATAGCTATTATAGTCAAATTGATAATATTATAAATAAACTTTGCTTTTTCACCTTTCCATTTTAGAAAAGGTTTTGCTTGCATGATTGGTTAATCTTTTTGCTAATATAACAATTCTCACACGTGGTTTTAAGACCCAAAAAATAAATTAATTAACAGTTTTTGGTCATTAAAAAGAGCGCTTTTTTATAAAAAGAGCGCTCTCTTGAGTTACATTTTAGTCCCTTGGGTATTTAAACCCTTGTTAACTCAAATCTTCCACAGTAGCTCCAGGCGCATTGTTTTTAACCGATTCAATACCATTATCTCTAGCTGCTGTACTTTCATAAAGTTCACTGGTGCCAATAATTTGACCATTGGTAGCTGTTAAATTAAAATAAGGTTTATTGTTTGACGAAGTCTTCCTTTCATAACGTGCATCATTCGAAGCATTGGTTTTTACAGAGTCGATTCCATTTTCACAACCTGCTTTAGAAGCATAACCCTGGCTAGTCAAAATGACCTGCCCATTTGTGGCTTTCAAATTAAATTGAAAATCACCATTCGTTCTTTTAGTAATTACAAATTTCCCCATACTATATATTTTTTAAAGGTTACAAATTAATTTTTATGATGACAATTTCCAAATGTTCTAATCTATAGAGATGTTAATAGGCAAACCTATTTTAAGACCAAAATTCATGTCGTCATCGGGATGTGTATTTAAATTAAGTCTACTCATAAACAATTGAATAGCAATGATGTTTTTTTTCTCTTTTGATTTTAAATTGATGAGTATTCCTGTTTCAAAAGGATAGCTTTCTCTTAAGGCTAGAGCATCATTGTTTTTGTAGCCAATTTTAGCAAAAACACCAGCAACAGATAAAGAGGCATACAATTCAAAAGAAGTTTCTGTAAAAGTGCCATATTCATAATTTCTATTTCCTCCATTCAGGTAACCAGTTCTAGTGTCTATAATTTCAATAGGCACACCATCAACATTTTCTGATGAGGTGGTAAAACTGTAACTTTTCTTTTTGTATTCGTCAAAGTTATTTGACCTTCCTATGGCATTCAGCAAACGGGCAATAATAAAGGATTTACTTTTGCTAACATAAATAAAATTATAACTAATATTCACACCATATAAGTCACTTCTTATTTCCGTAAATCGGTCTTTAAAGCTAACATTGCTGGCTGTGTTGGGATCATATATATCAAACCCTTGTCGCTCATAAAAAGGTGACACACCAAAATAATTACTTCTTTCGGCAGTCCAATATTGTTTAAAATTATTGATTTCAGTTTTATTGTTTTCATAGGCATATTTTTCTAATTTACTATAAGCCTCGTTATAGTCCTTCAAAAGTTTATCAATATTGAAATCGACAGCAAAACCCTGTGAATATACCTGAACTCCATTATTGTCATTAATAGTTACTGTTTTTTGAGTGTGTCCATTTATTTCTGCAATTATCGATGATATTGTTTTGGATGTAAGTCCTTTACAATATTCTTTTATTTTTTTTATCAGCGCAGTGGTATTAGCTGTTTGATAAGTAATTGTATTATAATTATAAGCAACTCCATTACCAGAGTTTGAGTTTAAAAAGGTTCTTTGCTTTATAAATTTTGGGTCATTTATTGAAACAAAAGGGATATTCAACTGTGTAAGTATCACTTCGTATTCCATGATTTTTTTATAAGTACTGTCCGCTAAAGTCTGTCTATCAAATTCATTTTGAAGCATTGCTCTTTTGGTGTCAATGTCATTGCTAGTATTAGTGCCACTTATAGAATAAAATTTAGAATTTAAATGAGGAAAACCATTAAAGAAAAAATTTAGATTAAGCTTTCCTTTTTTACTACCATCGGTTTCATCAAATATAAAAGCTCCACTTTCAACAGCAAATTTTCCATCTACTGTCATGATAAAACTGTCTTTGCTATAAAGCTTTCCGCTCAACGATAATTCAGTATTATCTTCTTTATATTCATAGCTAACTCCTTGTTTAACATTGTCATCTCCCAAAACCATAAAATTGAGATTACCTATGACTAGGGAATCAAAAGCAGTGGTGCTCAAAGGACTATCGATGGTTTGATTTTTCTGACTGTATGTATTTAAATAAAACACAAACAATAAATAGGAAAATAATAATCTTGTTCTCATACCTATAAAATTTAAAAAGTGAATAATACAACTAATCCATAACCTCTAATCGGGGCATAGATTTACAATAGTATTTCGAATAAAATGGGATAGTATTTAAGGCCGTTTGCTAACGTTATACCAATGTAAGAAATAAATTTGTAGTAATGAAAAAGCAGCTTTTCTTGGGCTGGAAATCTGATAAATGACTAAAAATGCCGATAAAATGCAAAATGGTTCGGTGAATGAACTAGGCTCTTTTTCAGTAGTGTAAGAGCAAAAGCATGTTATGACAACAAAATACAAACAGGAAATAGTAAATTTTGAGTTTGAGAGGCTTTTAAGAGTCTTTTTTTCAAAGCTCCGCATCTTCGTGTTCAAAGCTCCGCATCTTTGAAGTCAAACCTTCGCATCTTTGAAGTCAAAGCTCTGCATCTTTTTTAGCGATTTTGGGCAAAATAAGTCGAAAAAAAAGCCCCGGGAGGAAACCGGAGCTTTAAAAAAAGAGTGGCCTAGCCGAAGACAAGTCTGCGTTTACGGTAATTTCTCGTACTTAACCGTCTGTAGGAAATCGCGAAGGCGTTCACCCGGACGGAAGCGTATGCGGTTATTGACAATTGCATGACTCGTTACTCCTTCTTCAGTAGGCATGCCTTCAGAGCTTAGCCCTACCTGGAAGTTTCCTAATCTGCCAAGTTTAACAATGCGGCCTTCTTCCAATTCACTAATGATGTTGGTTTCCAACGAAACCAATACCGCATAGCAGTCGGCTTCGGTAACCGTACACTGAATGGAAATCATCTTGGCTAATTTATCCAAATTAGTTTTTCCAAAGCCAACTGCACTGGCGTAGAATTTTACGGGTGCCACAAGATCCTGCGGATTCTTCTTTGACACTACTTTAAATTTTACTGACATAACGTTTTGTTTTAAAGGTTATTGCCCCAAAGGTAAAAGCATTTTTAGCTCGCTCCGACACCCCTCTGTCAGAACTGTCACTTATTGCCGCGGGTGTACGCTTTTGCCGTTTTTGGTCATTTTGTCAGTTTTGGCTGTTGGCATACTAATTGTGGGCTATTTTACTGACAACGAACCTAGTAACGAAACAATTATGAAACGAATTGTAATTTACCCAAAAGACGTGGTGCTGCTCTTTGGCAAAACCGAGCGGCAGGCCAGGTACCTGCTTTCTAACATTAAGGCTTTCTACAAAAAGGAAAAACACCAGTTCATTACGGTAGTAGAGTTCTGCCTGTATATGGGACTAGCCATAGAAGAGGTGTCGCCGTTGTTGAAATAAAGCCGCCGGGAGCAAAGTGTGGAGGTGTAAGCCTCAAACCATTAGCAGTTATTTAGGCTGTTAGATGGTTTTTTTTTACTTTTTCCTTGACTTATAAGATAATCGTTGTATATTTGCACTCGAAACAGCGCGGGATAGAGCAGTAGGCAGCTCGTCGGGCTCATAACCCGAAGGTCACAGGTTCGAGTCCTGTTCCCGCTAC